>Ga0123342_1007651_pt1 | contig 14148 bp, 13 predicted proteins | sample Turbeawhitnodule_FD_89960 | JGI IMG/M metagenome (GOLD analysis project Ga0123342, IMG submission 89960) | Root nodule microbial communities of legume samples collected from Mexico - Turtle bean Mexico white nodule | ecosystem: Host-associated > Plants > Roots > Nodule | place: Mexico: Nepantla...
GCTTTGGCCTTCTTGGGCTTGGGCTTGGGCTTTGGGCCTCATCTTTTGCAAAGAATAATAAGAAGAACTTTAAATGTGAGGGTGAATGATCTTGTCCTTCATTATTAAAAGCCTTCTTTATTTTATTCGCATCAATTACATTTGTTACAAAAGTAAACCTGAAATCAATACAAGCAGAAATCCTATCTCACACTCTTTGATCAATCTCAATCTCTAAGCAATCTCAACTCTTTGAAAATCATAATCTATTTTTCTGTTAAAACCCAAATTTGTTTTTACTGTTTTATATCAAAGATTGTTGTTTGTTATCAAATATTAACAAACTATTAATTGCCTTTAAAGATTGCTCAAAGCATTAAAGACTGGAGTGTAATCAATTAGAATCATTTAAAGCTCAGTCAAAACAAAAACCATTTTTCTGTTATGATACCAAAACAAACAATCGGTTGTTTCTTCGAATCAATCGGTTGTTTTGGTTTTAACAGCTCAACCATTTGAAAAACAGTTTTCAATCTTTTCTCAAAACACCTAAGTATAAAACAATCAGTTGTTTTGACAAAACAATCGGTTGTTTTTCACTTAGTTTGAAAAACACTTTTCTTTTAAAAAGATTGAGAATGCCCACGCTTTGGATTCAATCAAGAGTGAATTACATAAACAATCTACCCCAGATCCTATCTAAGACAACTCAGCAACAACAAGCACAACCAAGCCTTCAACATCCTTTAAAGGGTTTGGATTCTTCAAAGCTTGAACACCACTTGGTTCAACAGAAACGAATCTTTCGGGTAGGCCCTGTTGAGATTTGTATAATTGACGCACATCCTCCACTTGGCGTTAGGCTTGGTGACCATTACCACGTTGGCCAACCACATGGTATATCGGGCTTCTCAGATGAACCTAGCCGATAGGAGCTTGCCGGTTTCTTCCCTTGCTGCCAATCTCTTCTCTTTAGCATGGTTCCTCTTCTTCTGCATGACCGGGTGCGCCTCCTTGTACATTAAAAGCTTGTGGATGAAGATATTCGGGCTTACCCCCGACATATCACATGTTGTCTAGGGAAAGAAATCAACATTTTTTCTCAACTCCTGGTGCACCAGTTTGGCCTCGGCGGCTGCTATTGTCGTGCCAACACAGGTGTTATGCTCCTCGTCAAGAAGGGGAACTCGATGTAACTCTTCTTTGGTTTCCAATATGTCCTTGCTCGAGCAGGGATCCAAATCGACCAGAGTGATCGTGTGCCCTACCGGTGCTAGCTGGATTTTTCTTCGAAGAGACCCATGTCTCCAAGAGGATTTCCTCTTAGGGGACTATTCGTGCCGCAACATTTCCACCCTGAGGCTTTCTGCATAACACTCCCATGCAAGCTTATGATCCACATGCACCGTGAGGGTATCTCCCGATAATGATGAGAACTTCATTTCCAGGTGGTGGGGTGTTGAGACGATAGCTCTAAATCGATTGTTAGACGGTCATCCCAACAGGATGTTGTATGAGGCGTTGGCGTTGATCACCAGGTAACAGACCTTTATCGTTTTGCACGCCTTCCCCTCACCAAAGGTGGTATAAAGCTCAATATAGCCTTTAGTACCGACCCTCTCACTCAAAAATCCAACCACATAGTAGTCGTACAACATCATCTCTACCTCAGACATTCTCATAACTTTGAAAGTTTTCTAGTAGAGGATATCTACAGAACTTCCCTGATCCACCAACGTTTTAATGATGGTAAATTTATCGATATCGACCGATATCACCATGGGGTCGTCCTGTGAGGGGTTGATACCCTTGAAGTCGTCCTTGATGAAGGTGATGGGTGGCATCCTCGGTCGAATTGACACCGTGTTCACCAAGTGCATCGCTCTTAGGTGCTTCTTCCAGGCATTATTAGAGCTTCTTTCGTCGGTGAACCTTCCGACGATCCTGTTGATGACCTCTTGGTCACCTCTCTTCTCATTCTCCCTTGGGGGTCTTCTCTTCTTGAAATATCATCCCTTCTTGACCGGCGCTCGGGTCGACGATCATCTCTACGTGGCTTTGGTGGAATGTAGTCTCTTCACTTCACCCGTTCCTCCCTTGGTGGGGACCGCTTCGTCCCACGACTCCTTTGCACAAACCGACCGAGATGCCCGACTTGGATAAGTTCTTCAATCTTGTCCTTAAATTCCCGACATTCTTCAGTGGTGTGCTCGCTATTTTGGTGGTACTGACACTTCCAGCTTCGGTCGGCATTGCCAGGGCTTGAAGCCCTCATTTGTTGTAAAATCAGCTCGACCTCAAAGCTTCGTCCAAAAATTTTCTCGATCAAGGGTGTGTATCTTGTGAACCGGGATCCCTGGTTATCTCTTTGCTTGTCTCCTCGTCCAGAACCAAACCGGCTCTGACGCTCATTCTCCTCCTTTGCATTCTCTCCACTAGCCTCTGCACGGGCTTGGTTGTGGAACTCTCTCAACTCCTCCAACTGCATAAACTTGGCAGCTCTCCTCCTAAGCCCATCCAAGTTGGCGACCGGCTACATGCAGAGGTTATCAGTGAACAGGTCCGATCAGAAGGCCATAAGCATATGATGCATAGCCACGTCAGGGCTTAGGTTTCGGATACTCATTGCTACTTTTTCGAACCTATCGATGAACTTCCTCAAGGATTTTCCCTTCTCCTGACGGATACCAACTAGGACGATGGAAGTCAGATGATGCGGCCAACTTGTGGCAAATTGTGTCTCGAACATAGACACCAGTGTTGCAAAATTATTAATAGAATTGGGAGGGAGCTTGGTGAACCAGCTCAGAGCTCCTCCCTTCAGCGATGTAGGGAACACTTGGCACATGACCGCATCCTCCAAGGTGTAAGGTTCTTGTGTGTAGTGTACTCATCCATTTGCTCATCCGGGTCGGTTGTGCCATCATAATGTTCCCTGTTGAAGCCCTTCCACTTATCGGGGAGTGGCACCCCGATAATGGAATCAGTAAATGGGTGTCGACAGACCGTATCAAGAGTTCCAGTCGTCGGGCCTGACTTGTTCGGGTATGACTCACCATCCGCCTCTTGGGTGTGGATCTTGTCCTTTAACTCTTCAGCAATCTTCGGATCGGTGGGGGAGGCATAGGACCTACCAACCGTATTGGTCGATTCGACGAATGGACCCCTTTCACCTAGCTTCTTCTTTATCTCTTCGTTCTTCTTTCGGAGAGCACAAATCTCCTCCTTGTTCTTCTTGTCGGTTTCTTCATTCTCCTCCTCATCTCAGCCCTCTCTCTTTGTAGAGACATCAACAACGTCATTTGCTTCGGGCATTCTCTCAACTGCCATGTTGCGGGTTGATACCATCTACTAACGTTCTTCAGTTGAATTCTCTTGGTCCACGGTGGGCGCCAATTGTTTTCGAATGGGGTTGTGGCCCAAAGAACTATTGAGAACAACCTTTTTCCCTAACTATCGGTTGGTCGTGTTGTTCTCCAACTTCTTTCCTTGGTACCTCCGTCATCTCCTCTACTCGTCTCACCTCTCGGTCTTCTCGTAGCACACGCTCAGATGGTACCTACAGAAGGTACTCTGACGCTCAAGTCAGTAAAGGTATTCGACACTCGGTTGTCAGAGTGTAGATTATGACATACCTAGTTCTTGAAATGCGTGTTTTTTATATTATTGACCGCGTTTAGGGCTTTCCTTATTGAGCCAGATTAGGGAGTTGGACCGCGTTTAGGGCTACTTTACCTAGCTTTTAATCGCAGATTAACTTCACTGACTTGGTTTAAGCATAATTGGATATGAGGTATCGGTCGACACATCGGACAGGGCAATGATATCGATCGACCCAATGATGGGGACTGACACATGTGATCAGTCATTCGGCTCTTACCGGTACAAAATTTTTTTTATTTTTCATAAAAAATTATTTGTGTAATGCCTTTTTATCTATTTTAAAAGTTTTAATCATATTTAGCTTACAAAAATGAGACTATATTGACGAATCTCATTACTTTATTAATAATAGAAATTACTTTAAATATAAATATTTTTTAGTTTATAAAATAGTATTTATAATGAGTAATTATTTTCTAATTATCAAATTTATAATGAGTGTTTTGTCTTATCAAACACATTGTCTGAAGATATGTACACATTAGTTTGAAGGATTTCATAGTAAACATTATAAACATTTATTCTATGTGTAGACAATGATGTATCTACATCAAATATCTCTTGAAGAACACACCTAAAACTTCTTCACACAAATAACTTTTTTGAAAAGAAATAATGTCAATTTTATGAAGACCATCAACCTTATTAGCTCTTATGCTTTACTTCAGTTTGGGAAAATAATACATTTAACGCGTCTTTAAGCTTGAACATGGACAAAAGGAAGAAGAAGAAAAAAAGAACTTCGCGAGAACAAAGCCTTTTGCAAAAACTCTTTTATTCTCAACATTTATAGGAGATCTTTTGAAGAAGAAATGTTAACATCATTAACCACAATGAAAATGATAAATAAAAACTCTTGTATTCTCAATCAATCATAAAAGCTTTAGTTTATAAGAAATAATATTGTTTCTGTCTAATAGCAATATAGAAAAATGAACTTCTTTTGCATTCATCTTAGGATGTAATCTCTTTTTTAGTGAGTCAAACTTTGTGATTATTTAAATCTATAAACAAAATGTTTAGCCAATAATGATTGCACTCTAAAGAATACCAAGTGTTTAACCCGAAATAAGTGCATATGAAAAAAGTACTCATTGTTTGCTAGGAGCCCCAAAAAATACTCACCTTATATCTTATATGGTTAGTATGCTAATAGAACTTAATTGTGTTGATTAAAAATTAGACAAGTTGAAACAAATAAATGAAATGAATTTCTAAGATATGTTTACAAATGTGGCTATAGTCTCAATTTATAGACTGTTTACAACCTAATTAAGGAAAGAAATAATAAGTAATGAAAGCAAGAAATAATAAGTAATTAAAGCTATACAAATCAAATCAAATCACTAAGTGATATCAAATCTATCCTAATAAATAGATAATGAAATCTGCACTTAATTACAGAATAATTATCTCCTAATTATGACCCCCCCCTCCTCAAGTTGGTGAATGTATATCTATCATTCTCAGCTTGCAAGATATTTGAACTGTTTTGTGGGAAGTCCCTTAGTAAACATATCTGTCAATTAGAGTCTTGAAGGGATGTACTCGGTGGCTATAAGACCATTATCCAACTTCTCCTTAATGAAATGTCGGTCTATCTTTATGTGCTTTGTTCGGTCATGTTGAATTGGATTGTGTGCAATAATGATGGCGGACTTATTATCACACACCAAACCCATATGAGCTTCATATTTTATTTTGAGGTCATCGAGTATGATCTTCATCCATAATAGTTCACAAACACCTTTAGCCATTACTTTAAATTATGCCTTTGCATTTGATCTTGCAACTATATTTTGTTTCTTGCTCCTCCATGTCACCAGATTTCCACCCAGGAACATGCAATAGCTTGTGATAGATCTCCTATCAACAATTGATCCTACATAGTCAACATCAGTATATACTTTCATGGATGATGACATTTTACGGCAAGTGCACCGCGTTGTCAAAAGTAATAATGTGTCTCTAAGGACGAATATCGAACCCACAAGGAATAATTGAATATTCAAGTAAACGATTCGCTAAATATAAAACAATATGATTTGTTGAGAGTTGTTATGATGACAAGAATTAACAAGAAAAAAAGTTAAAGAGTTTGTTGCTTCAAATGGAAAAATAGGGATTGAGTTTCATCTTTCTCACTCTTTTATATTTTGATTAGCATGACAATGTTGTGCCCTTTGATTGATATTGATGTCCGTATAAAAATCATTTATATCGATTCCTCGCATATAAAATTATTAAGATGCTTCCTAAATATCAATTCCTCGCATATTTATAAAAACAACTTATCATTAAGATTAGACATTTCAAATGTATTCCTAGCATTCAAATATGTTAAGCATTATCGTTTAGGTCAGAACCTTAGAAGTAATTTCCAATCAAATTTAAAATTCTAGATAAAGATAAACCAAACATTATAAACAAAACAATAATACCAATCATCAATCAAGAACAAAATATTCTATTTAGATATCACCTCAATACATAAGAGTTTGGGTAGAATTAGTCACACATGATGACTGTTACAAGCGGGGACAACAAGAAAAGAAGATTCTGGATGTTTCTCCTTGACCACTACCTCCTTTAATGTTTCTCACACCTCTTATTCTCCCAATTGGATTACAATTCACTCTATGATGTTTTCCTCTCAATCTTGCATACTAAGGTTGTCTCTCAAGCCCCCTATTTAACATAATTTTCATGTGCTTAAGTGGATTCTTGCTTGGGCACTAATGGGCTCACTTGGGTGAGTAAAACGTAAAATGACCCAATGTTACTGGCACTATCTCGCTCAAGCGAGTTTCTACTCGCTTGAGCGAGATCCACTGGTGGCATCTTGGCCTTTTGCGACTTTGGGCAGCTTTAATGAGTGTTGATGCATTCCAAGTTTCTCTTTTTAGCTTTGAATATTTTCCTTTTGCCCAATTATCTCCATTCTTCCCTAGAATCCTGAAATTAACACAAATTTTGTAATAAATCATTCTTATTCAAATTAAAATCATAAAATATGTAAAAATGTAAAAATTCATAAATTATGGGTTATTTTATACTTATTTTAGCAATTAATACTCATAAGTGTCTATATTTTAATATTAAATATTACTGAAATTTGGCATTTATCAATGGATAAGTTTTCCCCTTTTCTGAATAGCAATCATTTCCCTAGAAAGGCTTTTAAGTACTGGATAATTCTATTTACTGCCTCCAAGTGTCTTTCTCTTGGATCATGCATGAATTGGCTAACCACACTAACTGCATAAGCTATGTCTGGCCTAGTGTGTGATATATAAATGAGTTTTTCCACAAGTCTTTGATATTGTGTCTTATGCACCTTCGGAATTTCCTCATCATTCTCAATCCTGTGATTTTGCTTTATTGTTTTGATGTTTTGGGTTTGTTTGGGCTTGAGTATGTTTGGTTAATTTTTAGTTCTGCCCAATACCTTTTTTCTTTTCACACACCATGTACTTATATAATTCAATTATGCTACATTACACATAATACACAAAATATTTTTCCTCTCCTACGTGTCTCTCACTCACAACTCTGTGCCTCTGACTCATCTTCTTCTTTATTGAGTTCCTTGCGATGTTCATTCTAATGGAGAAAGTGAATATGGTATCAGAGTAGGTCTAACCCGCTCTGCTCCGCTGCTATCGATTTTCTTCTTCCCCTTCATTCCTTTAATTTCTCTTTCTTGGTTTCTTGATTTTCCTTGTCCTTTTCCATGGCTGCGACCCAACGAAAAGATCAACTCGCGACCCAACAGAAAGATCAACAAAACCCTATCAGTTCCTAGTACCTTCATCCATGAGAAAACCCAGGTCTGGTTTTTTATTTGCCACAGCTTGACGGATCCAATTATCACTCCTGAAGCTGGTCTATGAAACGAGCTTTACTTTCAAATAACAAGTACAAGTTCGTTAATGATGATATCTTGGAACCAACATGTGATGATGAAAAATACGAAGACTGGGAAAGATGCAATGTCATGGTGGTTTCATGGATCACACGCACGCTGACTACTCAAATAGCACAAAGCACCGTGTATATTGACAATGCAAAGGAGTTGTATATTGACAATGCAAAGAACGATTCTAAAAAAGTAATCATTTTCGCGCCTCTGATCTCTTACAAGAAATCAATTCTATCAAACAAAGAGGGAGGGATATCACAGATTACTTCACAGACTCGAAGATTTTGTGGGAGGAATTGGATTCTTTTGGGCCTTTACCTGTCTGCACTTGCAAAGTAAAATGCAACTGCAATATGATGAAGATGATGGCGAGTTACAGAGACTCCGGACGGGTTATGTGTTTCTTAAAAGGATTGGGACAAAATTATAATATTGTAAAAACGCAAGTCTTACTCATGGAACCTCTACAGAATATCAATCGCGTCTTCTCCCTTGTACTACAACAAGAAAGGCATCTGAATAAGAATATAGGCATAAATACAAAAATCTTGCTCAATAGCGTCAATCATCACAGTCAAAGAACGAACAACAAGGTTAACCATGGATGGCGCAACCAAGGAAGAGGTCTATGGGAAGCAATGCTCTTTTTGTAACAAGATGAACCATACCGCTGATGAATGTTATTCGAAACACGGTTTTCCACCATGGATGAAACAGAGAACTAACTACACTGCGAATACTATTGAGAGAAACGAGGATTATGATGTTGGAATGTAGAGTCTTCACAGGGTAAGACTCACAATGAGAAAATCTTTGAAGTCTTCGGCCCTGAGCAACTGCAGCAGCTCGTTGACATGATCCAGAATTCAAAAGGCAAAGAAAAGGAAATAAACAATGCCACGGGTGAAACTTCAAAACAAAATCCAGGTAAAGAGGGTAAGTCTTTTTGGATTCTTGACACGGATGTCACTGATCATGTAGCTTGTTCTATTTCTCTATTCATAAGCTATCACAAAATAAAAACAGTAAGGGTCAAGCTACTTAACAATCAGTATGTGTGTGCTACTCATGCTGAAACTGTTTTTCTTTCCAAAAACATTACTATGCATAATGTTTTGTATATTCCAGACTTTACTCTAATTATCATATCTATTCAACGCCTTATATCTTATTTAAAATGTCAACTTGTTTTTACTCACAAAATTGTCAAATTCAGGAGAAGAATTCCTTAAGGATGATTGGTCAAGTTGAGATTCAAAACGAGTATCATTTGTAAGCTGATGAGGAAAAGAGTTTTGTTTACACTTTACATGTTGACTCTGTTGATACTGTACATCTGAATGTTTGGAATTGTGGGTTGGATCTGTTAGAATATATGGCCTTAAACAAGAGGGGGGTGAATTGTTTATAAAATATTTTCACAAACTTTGAAGGTATAATGAAATTCAATGCTGAATTACATAGAAAAGAATCAAGGAAACAAATACCCAAAACTGTTTTAAGATGATATCAGAAAAACAATCGATTGTTTATACCATTTAGAACTTAAACAACTTAAAAACAGAATTTAAAGAGTTAAGGGTGAGAGATAAGCACACAAGCAATTTATACTGGTTCACTCTTACACCAAGAGCTACATCCAGTCCCCAGAAACCACTGGGTAATCCACTATGCAATCAAAACCAGATTACAAACACCACTCACCAAAGTAGTGACCTTGAACCCCTCAAGAAACACACTACCTTTTGCAAACCACACCAAGAATGTTGATCTTGAACACCTCAACAACACACAACACTCTTTGGCAACACAACTACATAAATACAATAATCAAGGAAGAAGGGAATAGAATACACCTGGGTATTACAAAGCTTAAAGTTCAGAAATACAACTCAATCCTACTCCACACACTTAAGAATGATCCAAGGCTCTTTCAAATCTTGGAAAAACTGCTTTGATAAACTCTTTCTCTTACCCCAAGATTAGGAGCGTAAAACCACCTTTATATAGACCAACCAAGTGGTCAAAAACATTTAATAAAGGAGCCAAGGTAGTTAGGATCATTTAAAGCATATTAAAATCACTTAACAAAATTTTGTTAAGGTTTTCAGAAAATCAATCGATTGTTTTGTCGAAACAATCGGTTGAATTGACTTGACAACAAAGTCAAGCTTGTATCTTCTTAAGGAGTGAATTAACAAGTTCCAAACAACTAGACAACACACACACACACCCGACAACAAGGTCTTCAAGCTTTCCTCTTGGATTTGGAGACATCAAAGCATCTTGTTCAACATGATCATCCTTCAAATAGAATATTAGATTGTTTAGCTAAACAATATTCTGATATATATTACAATGATAAGAATATTTTTGCTCCCTGTCATCTTGCAAAACAACATAAATTACCTTTTCCTCTTAGCAAACCAAATTGTCAAAACGATTTTTTATCTCATTCATATAGACATATGGGGACCTCTAGGTATTCCTTCCTTTCACGGTTATAAATATTTTTAAACTATTATGGATGATTTTAGCATATATATTTGGGTTCATCTAATGAAAAATAAAAGTGAAACTAGAGAGATTTTACAAAGTTTTGTTGTTATGTTAAAAATCAGTTCAGCAGGAATGTGAAAATAATCAGAACTCACAACGGTAAAGAGTTCTATTGGAAAGATTTTTATGAAAGGCATGGCATAATTCAAAAAACCTCAAACAAAACTCCATTGTTGAGAGGAAACATCAACATATTCCTAATATCACTCGATGCCTTATATTTCAGTCCAGATTACCCAAAGTTTTTGGTGTTATGCTTTCTTTGCATTCTGTTTATTTGATAAATCGCCTTCCTTCCCCTGTTATTCATAACAAATCTCCTTATGAATTCTTATATAATGATGCACCTTGTCTTTCTGATATTAAAGTTTTTGGTTGTCTTTGTTGGGTTTATTAGTGTCTAAGTTCAAGAGGGGAGGGGTAAATTGAAATTATAAAATTTTCGCAAACACAAACTAGTTTACAATATTCTTGAAGAAAAAGAACAAATTGATTTTAAAAGGAACAGATTTATTTTTCAATACACTTTAACAAAATCAGAACTTATTCAGATTAGGATTGAGATCAAACAGAAAATTTTTATCAAACCAGATTAGTTAATTTTCAACAGCCCGAAGAACACAATTTATACCAAAAGATCAACCAAGTTCTTTCAACACAATTCTTCAAAGAAAATGAATCTTTAACAAAGATTTAATGAAGAAATTATTTGTCCTTGAACCAATCAATACACATATTCAAAAGGCTTTGTTTATTATTAAAGAACTTTTCCAGATCAAGAAGAACAGTTTGAGTACGTCGAGAAATAACAGGTTCAGTTTTAAAAGAACAAATTTCTTTCTTGACAAATTAACCAAAAGATCATAAACAAGTGCAGGGATGAGAAGAATAATGCAAACACACTTTATATTGGTTCACTCATAATGAGCTACATCCAGATTCACCTTACTCCAAGGTGGAATTCACTAAAAACTAGTTGCAATCAATTACAACACACAACAGTTCTTGAACCCTACAAGAACAATACTCCCAAACACAACAGTTCCTTTATTGTTTTACTTATATATGTGGATGATATATTGATTGCTGGAAATGATATAAAAGATGTAGATATTGTAAAAAAAAAAAAAATTCCATTTTCAAAATAAAAGACTCGGGGCATATCAAGTTTTTCTCGGGTCTAGAAATTGCTAGAACACGTAAGAGTATACATATATGCCAAAGAAAATATGCTCTTGACATTTTGACTAAATCAGGTATGCTTGGTGCTAAACCTGCAAATACTCTTATGGCACAGAAGAACGACAAGCTTTTTTATCAAAATTTGCCAGTACACAACATAACTCTATACCGAAGAATCATTGGAAGATTATTATATCTTGTGAACATAACACCAGTTATTAGCTTCTCAGTTCAATTCCTTATCTATTTTGTCCAGGCTCCATCAAAGCTTCATCACCAAGTCATTCAAAGAATTTTAAGATACATCAAATCCTCTCTAGCACAAGGTATATTCTTTCCTAAAAGTACTAACATTCAACTTAAAGCTTTCAGTGACTCAAACTGGGCCTCTTGTATCACCACACGCCACTCAACCACTAGTTTTTGCATCTTCCTTGGAGACTCTTTGATATCATGGAAAACCAAGAAGCAAAGCACAATTTCTAGATCATCCTTCGAAGTTAAATATCGTGCTCTAGCCACCACATGTTGTGAAATACATGGCTTGTATATCTTCTCGAAGATCTCTGCATCAAAGCCAACAATGTTGCAAGCCTCTTTTGTGACCGTCAATCGACAAGACATATAACTCACAACAACGAATTTCATGAGAAAACCAAGCATCTAGATATTGACTACCATGTAGTAAGGGAGAAACTGCAATGTCGGCTCTTTCATCTTCTTTCCATAAGCTCTCAAGAACAACCAACTGACATTATTACAAAATCCCTAAACTATGCAGCTTTTCATAAACTTGTTACCAAGCTTGGTGTTTTGAATCTACATCCACTAGCTTAAGGGGGTTTTGATGTTTTGGGTTTGTTGGACTTGAATATCTTTGGTTAAGTTTTAGTTCAACCAAATACCTTTTTTTTTTTCACACACCATGTACTTATATAATGCAGTTCTGCTACATTACACATAACACACAAAATATTTTTTCCTTTCCTACATGTCTCTCACTCACAGCTTTGTGCCTCTGACTCATCTTCTTCTTTCTTGAGTTCCTTGCGTTGTTCATGCTAATGGAGAAAGTCAATATATTGACACTTTAGTGGTCTTACAACCCAACATACCAGTCTCTTTGAGGAGATCAAGGATGTATTTCCTTTGAGAAATAAATATGTCTTGTCTAGAGTAAGCAACCTCTATCCTAAGGAAGTACTTAAGTTTCCCAAGATCCTTCATCTCAAATTGAGTAGCCAGTCTCTCTGTTAAAGTTTGTTTTTCAATCTCATAATCACCTGTAATAATCATGTCATCCACATAGACCGAAAGTAGAGTGAATTTACCATTCTATGAATGTTTTATAAATAGAGTATGGTCACATTAGCTTTGTCGGTACCCCAAAGATACCATAACTTGAGTAAACCTTCCAAACCAAGCTCGAGGTGATTGTTTAAGTCCATAGAGGGCCTTCTTACTTATTCCCTTCATTAATAGCACCATAACCAGGTGGAATCTCCATGTATACTACTTCCTCCAAGCTTCCATGCAAGAAGTAATTTATAACATCAAATTGATGCATCTCCAACCAAAGTGCGTTGCCAGGGAGAGAATAATCCTGACTATATTCATTTTTGCCACTAGAGCAAAAGTCTCCTCATAATCGATCCCAAAGGTTTGAGTATACCCTTTTGCAACCAACCATGCCTTTTACCAATCCAATGTGCCATTAGACTGATACTTAATTGTGTATATCCACCAACAACCCATTGCCTTCTTATCTTTTGGTCTCTCTACAATCTCCCAAGTCTCATTCCTTTCTAATGCACTCATTTCTTCATTCATGGCTCGAATCTAGTTTTCATCTTTTAAGGTTTCTTGTACTAATGTAGGGATTTTGATAGAATCAATAGTTGAAAGAAAACTCTGGTGTTGCATAGAAAGTTTTTTTGTAGACACAAATTGGGATATAGGATATTTGGCACAAGATCTTATTTCTTTTTCTCAAGGAAATAGGTAAATCATCTAGGTTAGGTTCAAAAACAGGATTTAAGGTGTCCTCAAGAATCTCATAGGTATGAGTTTTTACCTCTAGTTTGAACAATTGAAGTTGTTGTTCGACCAGGACGGGTTTTTGTTGCCTTCGTTGATATTGTTTACCAAAATATTTTTCCTCATTATCTTATCTGGTAATGATGTTGGTGCAGGGTCTTTATTATTTTCCCTAAGAATGAAATCCTCCAACAAAGGAAAAGGTGACAACTCAAGTGTTGATCAAGACTAATCAAGTGCTTTGAAGAATCCAAACCCAAATTGTTTGATGCAAGGTTGGTGTTGCTGCTGTGTTTGGGAGGGATCTGGATAGAATAGAATGTGATTCACTCCTTTGTTGAATTTAAAATTAATATGATTTAAAACCTTTTAGAAAATAAAGTGTTTTTCCAACTAAGTGAAAAACAACCTTTTGTTTTGTCGAATCTGTTAGAAAAGATGGCTTTAAACTAGAGGGGGGGGGGGGGGAATTGTTTAAAAAGGGTTTTCGCAAACTTTTCAAAACTAAAATGAATTTATCTTAGCAACCAATTGATTCAGCAATTCAGTTAGCCAAAACAGCAAGCAAAAGTTGTAGTACCAGAAAAATAATCGGTTGTTTCGTAGAAACAATCGGTTGTTTATACCAGCAAACAACAAATAAACTGAAATTAAAGAGTTAGAGATAGAGAGATTGTACACAATTGTTTATACTGGTTCACTCCAAACCAGAGCTACATCCAGTCTTCTCAGAAACCCTGAGGAAATCCACTAAGCAACCACACCTTGATCACTTACACAACAACCAAGAGAATGACCTTGAACAC
>Ga0123342_1007652_pt1 | contig 14147 bp, 8 predicted proteins | sample Turbeawhitnodule_FD_89960 | JGI IMG/M metagenome (GOLD analysis project Ga0123342, IMG submission 89960) | Root nodule microbial communities of legume samples collected from Mexico - Turtle bean Mexico white nodule | ecosystem: Host-associated > Plants > Roots > Nodule | place: Mexico: Nepantla...
GATTTAGGTTATTCAAATTGGGGATTTCGAATTTCTAATTTAGGGTTTCTAATACGAGGATTGCTCCCCTGGTTGGATTCTATGGTGCGCTTCCTGCTTCGATTCCATTCGGAGGTGTGCTCCCCTCATTCGCAGTCGCTGCCCCTTCACCACCTCTGGACCGCACCACATAATCGCTCATCCAAATCGACCATGGGAATACAGCTCACCATCGTAACTCACGATCGCACCACAGAATCGAATGAGGGGAGCACACCTCCGAATGGAATCGAAGCAGGGGAAGCGTACCACAAAATCCAACAAGGGGAACAATCCTCGTATCAGAAACCCTAAATCAGAAATTCGAAATCCCCAATTTGAATAACCTAAACCCTAATTCAGAATTCACCAAAGTAATGTAAGCACAATCCACGTAACTTACACCTGTCTGCCACATAAGCATCACTTAACGCCGTTTGGTGATATTTAAAAGAAATGACCATTTTGAATACATTTTAAAAAACTTAGGGACCAAATTGAATTTTTTAAAAATCACGGTACTAAATTGACTATTGGCTATAAATATAGGGATGAAAAAGGTAATTAAACCTTAAAAAAAAGAGTTGTAAAGTGAAAATAAGAAAAAGAAGGTAAATCTCAAACATAATTTCCTTTCTCCACAGTGAAAAAAGAGTATCAATTTCAATTGTTAGATTAATTACCTCCTTTTGGCATGCAGGTGAAAAGTAACATTTTTCTACATAATATTTAGCAGATGTGAAATTAAAAAAATCTTTATTACCATTAAAATATTAATACTCTAAATCTTTCTACTCAATTCCAATAATAAATGTGAAGGTGTGAAGAGTTACTATTACATGCTAAGAGTATCCCTATAGCATTTCTTCAAACTATGTCCACATTCTACGTGTTCTTGTTTTGCAGAACCAACAAGTACCATGTGGAGAGATCTGCACATGAAGTTCAGCATAAACACATCTTTCAGAGGAGAAAATTTTGCTTACTTACTAATTCTCCCTATATAAGAGATACACAGTTTGTCTTGCAAATACCAATTCCCAGAAGTCTACTCATGATCATCTGTATTCAGGAGGAGGATGTTTCAATCTCTCAAATATCTCATCAAGGGAATCAGATGAAGATTTTGTGTTTATAATTGACTCGTGAGCATTAGCTATAGGAAGGAATCTCTTGGAATCAATCTTAGATCTTAAACTTTTAAATCCATGCATCATTGATTCCCATCTTGAGGCTGACACTGATGATGAGGGTGCTGAACTTGTGTTCTGAGAATCAGTGTCATTACTTGTAAAGGAGGAAGAAACTCCTTCTTGGGTCAAATCTTTTCTAGACACTTCCTCGTTGAAGTTTGTCCTCAAGGCTGCATATTTTCTGCTGCCAAATTTTCTACTCAAGTCATTGCCTTCATTTTCCTCTTCCACTGTGCTGGTAGTGGCACTCTCATTCAGATCCTGAAGAAAAAATACACGGAGGGGAGAGAGAGTTTGGTTACAATAGTTAATTAGTAGCACAAGACTAGCCTGAAGATCATTTGAGGTTTCTTCTACAAATCTTTGTTCAGTTGCTGATAAAATTTTCTAGGTTCAGTAAGACATATATAAGCTTAAGAATTTGAGCCAGTTTTCAAATTGGCACACATTCTAAGATTTTAAGAAGAAAAATGATCATGCCTAGTGGTTTTAGATGCATACCGTGGCCTTGCTGGTAGACTCAACATCCATAGTTATGCTGAAATTCCTTGCCAGAGGGAAAACAAGTTCACCAACTTTGTGGCCTTGCTGGAGTAGAGAACGTTCTGAGGAAAGGTAATAAATTTGATGTAATGGAGTTACTCCTCCAAAAATAAGGATTTTGTAGTAACTAAAAAGGTTTGAACTCACCTCTCTGCAAGATTATTACCCCTGATGGGTCAAATCCATCCATATCTTCTGCATCATCATTCAACTTAAATATTTTGCAATTCCCACAATACTTGATGACCCGGTCAAAAATATTTCCTGCTATTAGTGAAGTGTATATAACCATTATCAGGGGGTAAATTTTGTTGAATCCTCTTCCAAAAAAGGGAACAGCGTCATTGATTCTTCCCATTTTCTGCACAACAAATACACTATTACAACAATATTAGGGAAGAGGTCAGGAATCTAATTAACAGTGATCAGGTGAAGCTATTTTAAACAACATGCAGTGACAAATTGGATGTTAATTCATTGCATAAAATTTCATGTTATCATTCTTTTGTTTGTTTGATGGAAACACTTTCCTAAACTTCTTACTATGGTTGTTTGCCCCCAAAGTGTGTCCTCCTTGTCAATCTTTGTTATTAATTTTTTACCATATAAAACCATCACAAAACAAGGATTAAAACAGAGAAAAAAAATTGTTTTTATAAGAGCTATAGAATACATAGTTTCTGTAAGTATATGAATTAAAAAGAAAAGTTAGAATAAGTACAGAGATCAAAAGATTACTTTAACCATTTTTATTCATTTATTATAAACATAAAATATTCAACCAATCCATTCCTTTATTACCCCAAATTTGGAGGAAATTATTAGACAAGGTCTTATGAGGTAAATAAGGCTTCAAGTGAACAAGTGAAATTATTTTAAAGTGTATACTATGATCTTAACTTAGTAAATTTTAAGGATTGAAGTTCACTTACTCTACAGTAGAGACAATATTATTTTAAAGGAACCATACATAAAAATTATGGTTTTGTTGGCATAGGCCCTAAGGGCAGATGTTAAGAACACAGAAGTTTAAAGGTTTTTACTGAAATATAAAATGAAAAAGTAATTTATTTTAACTTTTTTCAATAAAACCTAACTCATAGTAATAGTAGGCACACATGCTACCTAAGAACACCAATGATTAAAGACAACATCATAATTTTAGAACAACAAATTAAGCACCAGTAAATAGTAAAATACTTTCTCAAAAATGGTTTTTCTATGCCCTCCAATATTTATGAGATTGAGAAAGTTGTATGAAATGGGTGCGGCATATCTTGCAATCATCCTACACAAAAAAAATTACATGCAGAGGCAAAGAATTTAGAATAAATATTCAACACTTCACACAAATGATAAAAAAATAGTATATTTAAAGAAAGTGACTTACGAGCATATCATAAGCAAGCTTACTGAGCTTGTTTGCTTTGGAGTCAGGGAGTAAATCATCATCGTTCCCATTTTAAACAAGGAATAATATGTACAAATACACATATACATCAAGGGGATGAAAGCAGCTAACTGGAAAAAAATTCAAACAGTCATTTATCAGGAAAATGAACAAAGAAAACTATTAGTTTCATGCATCAGTCTACTTAAGCTGCAGAAATTATTTATCTTTCTAGGAATGTTTCATCTTTCTCACTGGAAAAATTGTGTCTTTTCTAAACAAACTCTCATGCAGAAATGATTTGTAGGAACTATTTTATTATTAATTTTTAATTTATGGACAAACCATTTTTTTAAAATATTTAAGAAAACCCTTCTGCAATGAATATCAATAATTTGAACTCACAAAAGTCCAATGGAAGCAGCAAGCCTCCATTGGATTATGGTGTTAATTGCTAAGTGAAACAATCTTGATTATCAGATCTAAGGAAAAACTATACCCTTGACAGAAAAAAAAAACTTCAGAGGAAAATTAATTTATTTCAAATAAAAGTATATTGGAACAAGTCTACAAAAATTACCTGCACAAACACCTCTTGCTTTCCAGAAACGTGTACTAGGATAGAGAAAAGGGATAAATCAACTCCACTGGTTAGTATGGTAGCCTCTGCTAATAGAATTGCAAATGACATGCAGCCCAATATAACAGCCAATGATTTCTCAATATGTTTCCATAATATACATCTCCATAGAAACTCTGTGGTAAATTTACAATTCAGTAAGATATAATGGTTCTCTTTAGTACCTAATAAGAAATTCTTTGTGAAGATCCAAACTCTAATACTTCTGTAAAAGAAAAGAAAATGACTTTATGGTGATGATTTTGTCACACAAAATTATCATCTACATAGCTTTTATATTTGGGGACATAGATTTAAAGAGATCAGTTTTAATACCATAAAGTATAACTAGTCAGTCTATAGGTGACATCCTACTTTTTCTTCCATGCATGGAGAAAACAATGCATAAATTTATCAGAAAAAGAGTAGAAAGAGCACATAAATTTAATAAGTGGCAAGTACCAATTATTTCCAAAAATGCACCTACTTTGCCTGTGCGTTCAGGCCTCAAGCATGAAGTATATTTCCTGCAACAGTGAAAAAAATACCTTTTAAATATATCTTTAATCTCAAAATAAATAGCATAGAAATTCTCTCCCTATGTTGCTTTCAAATTTGTTGGCTATAAGAACCCTTTTGTCTAAGATATGTCTGATTATTTTACGTATATTCAAGAACCAACTATTGGAATCATATAAGCTCACAAAGTTTGCTTACTATAGAGGCATAATTTGTTCACTGTCAAAAGAGCAACGATGAAGAGACTGAAAAATTGAGAAAAACTGTAGGTTAAGACAAACCATCCTGTAGTCTCACGACGCTCATAATTCTTTATGGTATCCTCCAGCTCAAGGGCTTCTATGACAAATTTTGTATATTCACTGCAAAAAGATAAATCCATAACACAGATTTTCTTAGGACATGCAGAGAATATGTATTTATTGAAAATAAGAGTAATTCAGTGAAGTATTATGGTATGTTGTATCAAATGGCATTTCAGAAACAAAGACATCACATCATCATGTAAACAGAAATGTGCATAGCACAAGAGGACATACATATACAAAAGTTAATCTCATTAGCCTATATTTTCCTAGTCATGTTGCATTCAATTGTCAAGATTTCACGTAGTGTCAAGCTATTTCAATGAGGCAAGGGATATTTCTAAAGGAGCAAAATCACTTCTGGTTAGAGATTTCACATTAACTAGAGATTAAGACATTTTATAGTATATAAAATCTCACCTTATAAGTTGGTTTTTATAAGATCCAATTCTTAATACTCTTACCAGAGTCTTGCATAACCCTAGACAAACTTCTAAACCCAAAAAATTAGTGGCTACCTTCTATATCGGTAGTACTGTTCACAAGCTCTCTTAAGACGACGTCTTAGTGATGCCATAGATTTGTCATCTATGTCGTAATCCATGTCACTTTCTCCTAGTCTTCCTCCTTGTGGTTTAAAGGAGGGGTCTTCCTTCAACTGGAAAAGCCAGTTATACATGTATATATCAATAGAACATTTTGAATTAAAATACCAGCATTTATAAAAAGACTTTACCATCTGAAGCAACATTTTGTCAATTATATTCATGTAGGGTCTCAAAGAATCCCGCTTGGACATTTGCTTTGATGTTGCCTGTGTGATCTGACAATGGCACACCATGAAAAATCATATCTGCAAAGAATAAAGGATAAAAAAGAAAGCATTTCTTTTTATCATTGCAATGCAGATTTAGTTTGATCCACTAATATATGCACACCAAATATTTCAATCAAGTGAATGTTGCTCATCAAGATGAAAGAATGGAAAATTTTCTGCAGTTTTATTGTAGTCCTCAAATTGAAATTGGATGAATAACAAACAAGAGCAATGATTAATATTGCAGGGCAGGATACTTAAAATTACATGACAACCATCCCTCTTTCATGAAAAGAGACAATGAATGCAAACTCAGAAGACTTTACACAAAATGAAAATTTAATTGTTAGAGGATCATTGTAGACAATGGTATGAATGGCTTACAACAATAGCATTTGAAAAATTACGATGAGCATCATCTAATTTGACTGCCATTTTTGCAACTTTATGTGAAAGAACTTTTTGCTCAATGCTCCAATCTGCTTTTAACCAAATACCCTTTGGAATTTCACTCAAACCAAATCCAAGTAGAAATGCACCAGTAACCAGTCCAAATGTATTGGAGCAAGCCATGGCAAAACCCGAAATATTACCTCTCCTGAAAATTATGCAACGTAAAATTAGTAGAGGTTTAGCTTGCAATGATTTAAAAGTTTGACAGTGTACAGAAAAATTGAAAGTTGGATATAAAATTAATTTGCAGATAACTAGAAGAATGGTTCACATCCAATGATTCAAGTAAATAAATGAAAGATAATAGAAATATAAAAGAAAGAAGCAGACCAATAATTTTTGTGTAGAGAAATTAGTAAGATCACTCCAAAGAGTGCCACAGAACCGAGAGACAGATAGAAAACAAGGTTTCGGTGTAAGCTGGTCCTCAATCTTGCTTTCACTGTAAAGTCTCCAGCATCTTCATAACCCTGAATAGTGGGAACCACAGCCCTGTTTAGAGAAATAATTTAATACAGAACTATGAGTGTGTATTTCTATTCACCTAGCTGCCATAAACATCCTAAATATTGCAGACAGTTTCATATCAACTAGGATAAGTCAAGAACAAATCAAAATGCTGTCAATTAGAAAAGTAATGGAAATATTCTCATGCTCGGTTTTCTAGCTGCTGCTGCTGCTTATTTCCTCTACATGTGAGTTTATTTGTACATTTAACATATTATAACTAACAAGGAAACAAAAGGGTAGCTTAAAAACAATTTGAATTTGTGTAGAAGACTTGATGGAAGCATATGTAAACATCATATAAAGCTATTAAATTTCAAAGGAATTAGTTAAGTGGAACCAGATTACAGGGAAACAGCTTACCATGTAAGTAAGAAGGTACTCCAATATGACAAACTCCATAAGAAAGATATTGCTCCATTTTCATCATTATTTAGTGCCTATCAATGAAGGGAAATGACTTGACCATGTTGCAGTGAATCAAATACCACAAAGTAAAATATCGGTTAATGAAAGAAATAAACTCTAATTTCATTCTATTTCTTCATTAATTACTCCTCTCAAGAACGCAAATTTTGAGAACAAACTATACTCAACTAGAAAGCCATTTTCCCTTGAATGTTTAACTCTATTTCTTGTCTCGTGTAATATGTGCAAAACAATAAAAACCACAGAAAACTGAAATATATGTGTATGCATAGAGAAATTAGTATAGAAATAGAAATACCGTCCAAATATCTGCAGGGACAAGGATGATGATGGAGACGGAGCAGAACCAGGTGTATGCAACGGTGAAGAACACATATTTGGGTACATCAGGCCCAGAGAAATATTTCAAAGTAATAATGACCATGCCAATAGCCACGGGCAATGAGAACATATAGAACACCCACATTTTAATGTTACACTTGTCTTATGTTTCACGTTATACATGCATGCATGTCCCTTTTTTTTGTATGTACATCTGTTTCCTCTCCTTTTCTAATCTGGAAAACAATACACAGAAGATGGGAAATTGAAAAAAAGGATTTTATCTTAGGACCTAAGTTGAAGAAGAAGGAGAACCGGTCAAGAGAACCCCTTTTTTCCTCTTCACTACCTCATTTAGCATGCTACTTCCCCCATTTGTCATCTCTTTCTAAATGTTACATGGAAAAGTTTGGATCCAACCAAGGTAAAACTTCAGATTCAAACTATATAAGTTTCTTTGGTTTGGATTTCTATATTGCAAACTTCATTATATGAGTTTAAATATTGAATCCAAATACAACTTTATCCCACTCATTATACCATTTTTAAATTTAAGTCTGTTTTAATATAATTTTCTATTTTTTAATTTTATTTCATGTTTTAATATTTTATAATAAATATAATTATATGATCGAATGTACTCAAGTGTGTTTTAATATAATTTTCTATGTTTTCTTTAACAGGACCCTTTTGGAAGATGATTGGTTTCTATATTTTCATGGGATTAAAGGCTAGTCCTACTTTGTGATAGTTGTTGAACCTACTTGTTTTGGCACATAACATAAATTTAGGAAATCTAACTCTGTTTTAATCACAAGTCAATAAATATATAATAATAAATAAAAAAGTTTTACATATTTCAGTTTCATCTTGAAAATAAAAAATATTTAGGATCTTTTAACAACACAATAATTATGTTGTGAGAATTTTATAGGTATTTTTAATTGCACTAATTAAGATCTAATAGGACAAATGGTAATTTTAGTCTCTGTATGTGTAAATCGATAACAATTTAATCCATGAAAAAATATAAACTAAATATAGTTCAGTCATACAACATCTAGTTACTAAAACATAATTAGTTATTCTTTCCAACTTCTTACTTTATCATGAATAATAGAAGCTTATACACTTTGAGAATTTTTACACAACAGTTCATTTAATTAATTTGTAAAGCTAGAAGCATTTCGCTCTGTAACTCCGTGCCCATGACAACTGCAAGTTTTTTTTTTTTAAACTTCAAACCAAATGTGGTAAATCCAATTTTTATTGTAATCTGTAAAGTTTCTTGTCAAATATGAAAGAATCAACATGTGATCTGATTTCACACAGAAATTCTTAGCACCGACTGTTGTGCTTCTAATCAACTAAGGGCTAACAGTGAAAGTTAGAGGTGCTTAGTGGAACCATCTTCTGCTTTCTGCACAACTCTTGATTGCTATCAATGTGTCATTCAATTTCTTCAAACTCATTTGGCCACAAGAAGGGGAAGAAACTGAGAATTGTTTCGAAACCATATGCATGAAGAAAGTGTTCATGACCCGAATCTTATGGCTGTTGCACCCCATAGTGCACATTATTTCCTCTTTGCATAAGCCAATCTTCAACTCAATATTGGCCATGATGTAAATGTTGTATTTCTTGCCAGTACTAAGCCTAAAGCCAGTGCAACTCCGAACAAAGCATGCAGCCTTACACAGAAGTACTTAGCCATGAAAATCTTATTTTTGTCCTGAAAGAATACAACTTAAGTTTAGCAAACTACAGGAAATACACCAGGGGAACAAAGACTCAGCACCAGTCTTTCACTTGCCTTGTGATTGTCTTCGACAAATCTAATGACCAGGTTTCCCATCGGCAACGTCAATGCACAAAGGAACTAGTACAATCATTTTCATAACCAAAAGAACAACCATAAGTGCATGGTCCAAATTAACAAAATAACAACTATAAAAAAAGGAAACTATCCAAAATGAGATGCAAAAAAGGACTGTGTTTAGAAGTACATACTATACAAGTGAGAGGAAGTGCCTTGCTTAGACCAAAAACAGCCAAAAGAGCATAAAGCATCAAAACTGCCCCTTTCACTACCTCTGCACCTTTCTTAGTGCCAAGTCTAACCTGAAAGAGAAATGGAAAATAAAATAAGTAACACGGGCAGATTTACATTGTTAAGGTGAAGAAGAAAAATGTTAAATTAAACAAAGTGCATGTACCAAAGGTGACATTTTCCCAACCTCTTTATCTCCTTCCACCTGTGGAGTGCATAAAAACATGCCACCTAATCAAAGTTACTCAAAACCATAAAATAGAGAGTTCAATTACAGAAATGAAAGTACCTGATGGAAATGACTGCAAAACAATATAAGAGATGTTGTGAGGCCAACAAGAATTGATGCAGAAAGAACTGTTCCACTTAAAGGGACATGGTTCATCACACTGTCCAAAACATTCAGAATCAAAACCATGAAAATCAAATAGTGTAACTGACATTCTAATTAGGTAGCTGAGGTAACCTTGCACTGCCATGTAGTAAATAAAAAGCACTAGTAGCAAAAGGACCAAATGCTGCAAAGCATAAGGGCTCTCCCAGCCCCTGGTAGCTTAACCGAAATGGTGGGCACTGCAACATAAAAGGGCCAAGCAGAGAAATTGAAAGTTAATGACTACTGCACAACTTTCCAACACTATTCTCATGTCAGAAGAAACTTATACCTGATATATATAGCCACAAATAATTGCACAAACAAGAAACAACATTGAACGCATGTTTTTTTCTGCAACAGCAATCCAAGCCAACCCAATGAAGCCAAGAGCAAGACACAAGTACGCAGCAATGAAGGTTCCTTTACGACTTTCCAAATTCAACATAAGGAATAATCAAGCTGAGTTATTTCTCTGTATCAAATACAAAAGCAAAAGAAGACAGAAAACACCAAAACCTAGTCTGAGAAAAACTCACCTACCAACCAGGTTTACAACTGATTCCCTTTTGTTCTTGTCAACTCCAGTGTCAAAATCATGAACATCATTGCTGTCATGGCCAGGCATCTAAGAAATATTAGTATATTCCTTTAATTTTGAGTTGATAATTTTGTGTTGATAGACAGCATTCCCATCACTGTCTTAAGCACAAGAAGTTGATAAAATGGTTCCAGAACTACAGAGGACATTTTGTTAGTGTCCATGTTCCAAGCCTGTGATTTGGGTACTAGCAGTTTATTTTATATTTGACTGAAAGTTATGGCTTCCAGAAATTCGAATGATGTTGCTACCAGAATCCATTTTTATTATACATTTAACAAAATAATTTATAAATAGGGAGATTTTGTTGTGTTGAACAATCATTTACTTCTATTTTAAATTCACTCATTTCATCCCTCAGTCTCAAGACAGTATTGAAACATACCTTAAATTGAGCCAGGTAATAACAAGAACTGAGGAAGCCAGGAGAACAAAATAACATCTAGCTGAGAAGATCCCTGTCGCCAAATACGCTGCTGCACTGCCTACCTATCGAGAGAAACCAAGAAATAAATTAGAAATTCTCTCACACAGCATCCACATGTAGGATAATGATATAAAACAAAGCTGAAGATTGGGGCATTGCTTAAAATGACATGAACTCCCAGTGAAAAATATAATAATCTCCAGAGGAAAATCTTCTGCAGAAACTTAATATGCTTCAAAATATACTTCCCTCTGTCTATATAACTAATGTTAGCCTTCTCCCAGAGGTAAGCAAAAAGCTCAGGTTACTCTGCCAAAACAGGATGACCTAGTGCACAGAGATTTAACTATGTCATATATTGAACTTTTTTCAATCCACGAGAAAAAAATTATAACACTTGATTATGTTATGTCATGCAGAGCTAAATTGAAATCATCATGGACTCAAACTACCCAGCAATTTCTCGTATGAATACTAAGTGTGGCATCTTATTCCAAAACTCATGCACACAGCAATTTCGACTTACAAGTTCAGATACTCACAGTGAGAGGAACGAATGCAACAGAGTAAATTGGCAACTTGATGGCTCTCCAAATCAATGTTTCCTTTGAAATATCCTCCTCAGTTTCCTCTCCAGAGTCTCCAATGACAGAAAGGGATAACTCCACTCCTCTTGCGCATAACACATGTTGATACTGTTTCCATCTTTCAACTTGCAACCTTCGTCCATATCTCCTATGGAAGACTTTTACAACACTACATGTTGATCTCTGCTGGGACCTGCGAATCAACGTTCTCTTCAACACAGCATTACAGAAACAATTCAGTTGGACAGATAGAGAAGAAGGAAGTTACCTTGTGAAGTAGCTCTGCAGCTGAATGTACTCATGGAGTTTGTTGAAACCAGAAGAAACTTGGGTGAAGTTGCAGCACGTAGCAGCCATTTAGATTACTGCATTATCATATCTAGTAGGGTCTCTCAGAGAGAGGTAAGTGAGTTACTTGAGTTTGAGAAAAGGAGCAGAAGAGAAGTGATAGATAACTGAAACTCAAAGTGGTAACACTTTTCTCAATCTTTTTCCACTGCAGAATCCTATCTCCTTACATATTGTTATCCCTCCATGGACCACTAGAATGCTGCCATCTAAGATTAAGCTTAAAGGTGTGGCCATATTCTGATGACAACACTCACAACATATTATTAATTATTCAAGCAAAATAAAACATTACTGTGTCATGTCTCACTATTTAGGAAAACGAAAAAGTAAATAAGATCTAGTTGACAACAATTATAATAATATAATAATATTTTAAATTATAAAAAAATATGATTAAAATATTAATTAATTAAATTGTTAAAATGAATATTTTTATTATTTCCGGTGTCAATCTATCACACCACCCTATTATATATTTAACACAGTTAATAGTTTATATATTTTATAGGAATTATAATGTTATGTGTAATATGTTTTTTATGTTTCATATTAATTAAATTTATTATATTTATTTTTTAGGTTTTTACTCTATACTAAATAGTTAAAGATATCATAAATTTTAATGTGAGCACTCTGTAATTTATTGTTTATTGGTATAATTGGTATAAAAACTCAAGAAATTGTTAATGTGTCTATGAAAGTATACAACCTTAAAAGTATAAAGGAAATAATTATTGAAAATGATTTTGGTGATATCTCTATTGGTAGGTATAAATTGTATTTTATTGCCTTAAGTAGATGTTTGTTCAAAATAATTTACTAATGATTGGTGGTGTGGACAATGTTAAAAGTAAGTCAAAGTTAAATAATGTTGCCTTTAATGTTATAAATTTGAGATAACTAAAGGTAAGTGTATATATTGGATCATTTTTCCAAATTGAATTAATTTTTGTATTTTATTTGTGTTGTACATAACATCAATTATCTTATGATGAAAGTTAGGTGGGTCAAGTTAGAATCGAATCATGATGTTTTGGCTTTTATATTGTTAAGTAAAAAGAGTTGTATGACTATTAGTTATAGTTTTTTACTTCAATTCAAATATTGATATTAGAATCAATGTCATGAGTTCGATTCTCACTAAGATGTCAAGGGAAAGATTTTTGTAGGTGACATTGAATGTATGCAAAGTCAGGTAGATCAAGTTACCATCAAATCATGATACTTAGATTGTTACACTTTTAGGCTTTGTTTGTTTCAAGGGTTGTACTGTTCAAGAGGAAGGATGTGAGTGGATATCCATGGTTTGGATCAAGGGATGTGTAGGAAAATGAGAGAATGGATATCCATGAACAGTGATTTTTCTCATCCTTCTCATATGCAGAGATTTGGGGGGAAAGTCACCTAAGATGGTGATGTTTTCTCTTTTTGGCCTTTTTTTTTCTTTGTCATTAATGTAATAATATATATAATAATACCTTTTATTTTTATTATTTTTCTATCATAATTATCATAATATGATATTTCATACTTTATTATATATATTTTTTCTTCTTTATAAATTATTTTGTTGTACAATTCACTCTATATATAATATTTTTTTATTATAAAATATCCTCTAAAATATCTACATGGTTATGTATCTACATACAATCTAAATCAAAATCAATGAATATAAAAAAATTTCAAAATGTATAAATAAATATAACAATAAATTTGTATATGCATAAATAATATTATTTTTATGATTTTTTTCATGTTTTGATAATATTAAATAACTCGTATTTTTTAAAAATAATTATTTAATAGTATCGAAATAAATTATTCAATTGTACAGAAAATAATTTATAAATACAAGGATAAATTTGTAAACTTATATTTTACACTTTTAAAAAAAATTACTCACAACAATTACATCAGTCACAAACTCCCATAAACTTTCCTCACACATCCACTCTAACATACCTCAATCCAAACAACCTCACTTTCTTCACACTTTCTTCTCACATCCTCACACATCCACTCCCCAATCCAAACACACACTTAAGTATAAAGAGTTACACCCAAACCATTATATATAGTTTTTGGACTAGTGATAAACATTTGATTTAAAAAAAAAAAAAATTAAAGTTATAACCTAGGTCAAGATGAGGTTACGAAAATTTGTGAAAAAATTAGAGAAATTATCATATAATTTATTAAAGAAAATTATAGAGAAAACAATTTTAAAAAAATATATATAACCTTTGTTCAAGAGTCTAATAATAATGGTTTGATTTAACAACAACAAAATTTAGAATTTAGAGTATTGGATCATTATGAGATGACAACAAATTATGAAAAAAATATAAATGTTACCATTATAGTTTAATAAGAAAAACTACATAAAAATATTTTTAAAAATATATGTTCTTTGTTTGGGAGTCAAATTAGCATAGAGAAGATGATAGTACTTTACACTTTCATCTTTCAATTAAATATGCAAAAGTTAATACAATTTTATAATATTTATTTTCTCCTTTGTTCTTACAACAAGGACCAAGAATACTCGAAAAAGGTTAACAAGACTTAATTTCTTTCCTTGGTGGGAACTCCTGACTTCTTCTCTTGGCTGGTACTCTCGGTTAATGCTCTCGGCTGACAC
>Ga0123342_1007653_pt1 | contig 14146 bp, 8 predicted proteins | sample Turbeawhitnodule_FD_89960 | JGI IMG/M metagenome (GOLD analysis project Ga0123342, IMG submission 89960) | Root nodule microbial communities of legume samples collected from Mexico - Turtle bean Mexico white nodule | ecosystem: Host-associated > Plants > Roots > Nodule | place: Mexico: Nepantla...
GTTTTGTGTTTTTCTTTCCTTTTTGTTTTTTTTTTTTTTTAGTTTTGGGTTTTTTTTTTTTTTTTTTTTTTTTTTTTTTCTTTTATTTATATCCTTAATTGAGGTAACTCTTTTATTTGTCTTGTTTTACTGCACTATTTATGAATGGTCTTGCTTTGGAATTTTGAACGTGGGGATTGGAAAAAGTTGTAAAAATTGTAATTTTAAGGTGTTTTTTTCTTAGGAGTTGTGCTTCACTGGACTTTTTGTATCCTCTAAACAATGGTTTCTGCTAACGTTAAAGAAAAGTATTAGATGTTAGCAGAATAGGAGATGGGAAAAGGAAAACACTATGAGCATGTCCATTGACCAGATTCAGCAGCCTTGTCACAAGAATGCACATTGTTCTTTGTTCAACTAGGGGCATATGATTGATAGTGTTTTTGTATGTTAGCTCAAAAAGAAAAGCGCAGTCATCTTCATTCGTTTCTAATGGTGTTGCTCTTCTTACTTTTGTCCCTTGTGCTAGATATTCTTAAAAATAAAAGGTTAAAAAGGAACCTTTCAGTTTTATTTGCTTTATACTTGGAATACTTTGGACATGTCGTATTAAATACACTGGTTTTAGCTTCTGAAGATCAAAGGAATGGATCACGCAGGATATAAAGCACCAGAAGGTACTTGTATATGTCTTCTTCCTTGTTAATTTGAGTTGCTTCCTTTGATCTTTCTCAGCGTATACAATTAAAAGTTTGTATCTATACAAAAGAAAATTTCTTCACTTGATAGTCTTGCTCTTTAACAGGTTAATACGGCTTCCCTTATTGACGAAATCTCCACCTTTTTCATGCTAATAACTACTTACCCAAGAAGGGTATTTATTGATGGTTGCAAATGACACAATAATTTGATACAAGTCTTTCAATGACACTTCCAGCTTCAATTGTCAATCTGCTACTACGTTTGTTCCATAAATGAATCCCGAAAGTGTTCTTCCCACTGAGCTGAAGCAGTTTGGCTTTTACCCATCTTGATTAGCTCTGAGTTTTTGGTTTTGTAAAGAAGCCAGTTATCTTGTTCCAGTCTACTGGATAAAAGGCCTAAGGAGGCAAGATTGTAAAGTTGAAATCGTGTCTTTTCCTCAGCCTCTTAATTAATCTTGAAACCAGGTAGGGACCGTTATGCCCCCATTTGTTTCCATCAAAAGTCAGTGCAAATTCACGGATGAATCTATGCAGAAGTGGATGTCTCATATAAAAAATAAGAACTGCATTATTTAATCTGGTCCAGTGCCTAGAACCCAAACTCGTGCTCTGTGCACCAATAGAATTCCTTAACCCTGTTAAGGGTTTATAAAATCTGTATCTATGTAGATACCACCATATTTGTAGAGAACTGCAAGTTTTATCAGATTAGATAGATTCTGAGATAAGGGAATCTCACCAGGATCCTTTTTACCCTTCTTTAGCTTATGAAATCAAGATTCTGCTGGAGTCCCCTTGACCAAAAATGACAAGTCTGGGTCCATTGATTGCACTTTGAACCCATGATCATGCAGCGGCTTCAGGATCCTGTAGCCATGTCAGGTGTCCAAAGTTCTTGATAGAATTACCAGGCATGCGTTGGGATGGCTCTTGAAAATGGTTTCCACTGACACCAATTCTCTCCCTCCAAACAAACCTGCAGGTGAAATCCATGTCATGAAAAACTGAGCCTCACAATCGCGGCCGAGAAATCCCAAAACTCGAGCATCAAACTGTTGGGTTAAGTTGTTTGATTTGAGGATCTTGAAGTGATGCAGCTGTTCTCGAAACCAAGCTTTTCTTTCTTCTTCCGTGGCATTGAATGGGGCAACTAGATTCATCCTTCTTTTCTTGAATGGAACGAAAATTTATGTCAACAAGTGTTGACCTTATTGTTTTTGTTGTTCTGTTATTGTGAAGTTCCAACTTCACTGGAGCTTCTGTGTTAGCTGAAGAGTGTAGGGAATCCTGGTAGATAACACCATCTGCATAATGAGAAAAACTATGGCAGAGGAAGTGATTAATGAAAAGACTGATGGCTTGGCATGTTTAAGCACCTGATGAACAAATATCCTAATGATGTTCTTGCCTGATAAGAGTTGGAATTATTGATTTCTACGTTTTTTTTTCTTATATGGTAGGTATAATCTTATAAAACTCTTATGATTACAAAGTCAAAGATTATATAAAACGATACTCAGAAACATGGTTATCTAGTATCTGATATACGATAATATGCCATATAGAGTGACTTATAAGAATCTCGCTATGGTCAAAATGCTACACAATTAAACACAATAATTATTTGATGTTAGCATGTTACACGTCTACAATGTTACCTTGTGTTAAAATAATTGAATATAGAGCTAAACGAAGGAGGGGTGTATTGGAATGTAGACCTTAAACAATTTATTTGCTCTGGAAGTCATGAGAGGAACAATACCTTGTACCATCCAAAATCCCCCAGTGTTTGCTACAAAATTTCCCTTTTTAACAACACCATTTGATGTATATGAAAGAGGAGAAAGAAAAAAATGTAAAACAATACACCCATGCAAAATAATATTTTCCTTATTTGGTATACAACAAAACATAGAAGAAAAGAAATTAAAAAGTGATAGTTCCTCATCAAAATTGTTTCCTTTCGAGTCGGAAAGAATGTCAGTGAGTTGATTTTAGAATTGCACATTTTATTGGTTACTTTTTGTTTAAGATTTTTGATTTAGTAATTATGATGAGAACTCTAAGAAGATTCTCACTGAACATAAACTTAACCAAGTGGTTAAGTAAGTGTGAATGTTAACTTTCAGAATGACAAAGAGAAAAGACAATTATAAGGTGACAAATGATACAATGGTGTGGAATTAGAGACAAGGAACATTTAAAGAAGAATAACAAAGTAAAGAACAAATTAAAGAGTGGAAAAAGATGTAGATGGAATGGAAGGAGGACGTAAATAAAAATAACAAAATGAATGGATGAAGAGATCTTATGGTAAGAAAGGAAGTCACGCCACTTGGAGCAAAGAGACTCCAAGATGAGTGATGCAAGAGCCGCCACTTGAGATATTACCCTTCACCCGGTAGAAATTGCAAGGGAGAGGGGTTGCCTAGGGTGTGGACCATGGTTAAAACCGCACCTTTAGGCATAACTTCTAGAAGGTAGGTTAAAGTCCATTTCGCTAAGTACAAGTCCATTTCGCTAAGTACACTCCCTTTTATGCTATGTGAACCTACTCTAGCCTATTTTGCTATTTGGACCCCCAAAGGGAGCTCAATTTATTTACAAACATGTTTTTGTCTTTTAAAAAGACTAGAAGAAAGAACATTTAGTGTTCTAGTCTATGCCCAGTTCTTCTTCTGGTGAGGTCCATCTGATATTTGTTGGGGTCTTGACTTGATTGTTGAGATAACTGCTCATAGTGTGAATTATCTCTTGAGTTCTTGGTCATCTTCTTGGTTACTTGGATTGTATCATGTCCACCCCCCCCCCCCCCCTTGTAGAGGGGCGAGATTAAGTAAAATCGCCCACCAAAACCACCCCCAAACACCACCTCTTTTTTTTTGTGCCATTTCGTTTGGTTTTGGGTTTGGATATGGGCCCCCCCCCCCCCCCAAGTTGGAGAGTGCATAACTTTGAAGAAAGGTGCCATCAACACCCACCACCAAGTCTTCTTTTCCTTTTGTAAAGTTACCTAGTTTTAGTGAGACAGTGACCCAAATGTATATTTAGGTTGGGAAGTTAAAGTAGAACAAATATTTAATGTGTATCGAAGAGGACCAAAAATTTAAGTTAACTTCCCTAGAATTCATAGATTAAAATTGTAATGGACATTGGTTTGAACAAGAGGTCAATCGTGGTCTCTTGGTATGATTTAAAGGAATACATGCACATGCTGTTTGTTCCTCCTCACTATTGGAAGGAACTCTTGTTGGAGCTCCAACAAGGACCTAGGAGTGTAGATGAATACTTCAAAGATTTAGAAGTAACTTTGACAAAGATTAATATGCATGAAATTGAAGAGTCAAATATTGCTAGATTTGTGAGTAGATTAAGAGGCATTCAAAATGTTGTAGAACTTTATGAGTATACATCTTTTGAAAAAATTGGTTCACCTAGCCATCAAGGTTTAATGACAACGCTTTAAGAAAACATCTTTCAAACATACTCATAATGATGACTTTTATGACTCATCTTGGAAGGGTTTAGGAAATGGTGTAGTGTTCCTTCCTAGTCTATAAATTCTAAGATTATAAGTCATTTTACTAACTTAAAAGTGTTTAATAAATGTAAATGCATAAAATAACTTAACTATATAAGTTTTCTATATATATGATTTGTTTATTTCTTTTAAAAAAATATTATTATGTAATTACAATTTTAAATTTTTTGAAAATGTAATAAATTCTTATTAAAAATATCAATGTTTCTATTTATTTTTAGAAAAATTTCCGTGTTTTTTTAATAACTCATTTTATCTAAACTAATCACTGGGATAAAATCATTAAATAGAAATCAATTTTAGAGACAAAAAATAATTAGTTGTTATATTAACTAAATTAGATATTATTTTAGAGACTAAAATTATTTTAGTATGTTTGTATATTGATAAATAGTTTCTAAGGTTTTAACTATCAAGTTTTAAAATCTAAATAATGATAGCTAAAACCTTGCGTAACTAATTAAATACCAATTTAAAAAACTATTTATCAATAATAGAAACTAATTTAGATACCAATAATTTTTTTAATCTCCAAAATAATATCTAATTTAGTCAATATAACAACTAATTATTTTAGATTTCTAAAATTGATTTCTATTTAACGATTTTTTAGTAATAAATTAATCTAAAATTTAATTTTTATTTAATCATAAATTATTTTTTACTTGTTAATTTAAATTATTGTTATATTAAGGTTTTTTTACAATCTTTTACTATCTATATCATCTAATTGAAAATATTGGATCAAGTATATCTATCATTAGGTAAGAAGTCACATTACACTTCATTCATGATTTAATTTACTCGACATAAGAATGAAAATAATTATTTTAGCCTATACTATAAAAAAATTATTAAATAAAAACTAATATTAAAAACTAAAATAATTAATTACTATATTAATTAAATTAGAGACCATGTTATAAATTAAAAAAATATTATCTAAAGTATTTTCTATTTCTAACCATTCATCTAAGGTTTTAGCTACCAACTACTTTATTATAAATTAGTCTTTATTAATCATTTAAAGATTAATTTATAATATAAAATATTAGTAGTTAAAATCTTTGTAGTTAATTTAGATACCAATTTAAAAACTATTTTATAAATTTTTATTAATAATAAAAATAATTTTAGATATCATTTTTTTTTAATTTTTAAATTAGTATCTAATATAATAATATAATGATTTATTTTTTGTCTCTAAATTTTTAGTTGTTATTTAATTTGTAGTTCTAATAATAAATGTTCGATATAGGAGATAAACATAAATCAAATTTATCATTAGTGTATAAACTCAAATCATTTAGGTTTATTATGTGAAAATAATTTTTCCCTTTTTTTTCTTTTTTAAATTAAAAGACTATATTTCCAGTGTTGTCCTTTTGATCCAACGGATATTAATAACTTTAAGGAGCACTAGATAGATCACCAAAACCAGAGAAACATCAAGAGTGTGTTTGGAAATTCATCATAGCAATGTCCATACAAAAAATGGAAAATAAATAATGGAAAATTAATAAAATTAAATAAAAAAAACAACTATTTTAAAATTGTTTTTAAAGTGAATTAACCCATCCCCTTTAATTATGTGGTGTGGACTTTAACGTGCGTCTTTCCCTATAATGCTCTTTTCAGTGTTTGGAGTCTTTTCTTTGCTGAAGTTCTGCGTGCACACTTTTGGGAAACCCTAATCTTAGGGACATCATTATTATATTTGGAGAAATATTATAACAAAAGTTGAAAATTCTTTAAATTGAATCAAAATACACTAATAAAAATAATAATAATAATAAAAGTATACCTTCTGCCATTGAATCACTTACATTTTAAGAAGATTTTACTTATTTAGTAATCACCTGAACAATAAATTCAAAACTAAATTTTGATTGATTGTCCATAAAAACATTAAATATATTTTCATAAAGAATTTTGATGGGTTGTCCATAATTAAAAAAACATTTATTGATACACAGACAAAGCATATTTAAGTAGAAATTAATGAAGATAGAGAGAATAAGATTGTGGTCCAGTTGCTTGAGGAAGTGGAGAAATCAAGAACAAACTCACTCACAGAAGACGTTCAGATTCCTCAAATTCAAGAGCAATGGAAACCAAACCAGGGTGGAGGGCCATTTCTTACATCTTAGGTCAAAAAATGTGCATGCATGCCATTGAAATGTGCCATTTTGCTATGATGAAATTGGGCTAACAAGCTTTTTTATGGTGTGATTTGCAGGGACTCAAATAGTTGAGAAAATTGCAACAGTAGGAATGATGGCAAATTTCATGGTGTATTTGATGCAATTCTTCAACTTGGGTCAGGTTGCTGCTGCAAATGTTCTTGGTGCATGGGCAGGAGCTAGCAATTTAATACCAATTATTGGGGGCTGTGTTGCTGATGCCTATCTTGGAAAATTCAAAACCATTGCTATTTCATCATTTGGAACACTTCTGGTAACACATAATAACCTTATGTCAATTTAATTTTGATCTCAACATTGGATGCATATTAGGTATAAACTTGTTGGTACAAACATAAATCAGAAATTTTCTATTGACATTAACACTGTAGCGAAATCAAAGTAGAACAAAGTGATGCAGATCACAGGGGATTTCACTATAGTTGTTCGGATAAAGTGAATTTGAAATCATTCAAGATTCATTCAAAATTAAATTTAATCCTTATATTTTCTAAACAATGCTTTCAGTCGCCTTATTTTCTAACTGTAGCAAATAAATTTTGTCTCTAATTATAAACTTCCTTTTGACTTTAATCAAGAATGAAATCCAGCAAATTTCAAATATAGACTAGTCTTATCCTAAGGTAATTGACATAAAACACGTTAAAAGTGTTTAGATAAACAACAATAACGTGTTTTTCTTATCAGCAATATACATAATAACCAAAACCATTTCAATAGTCACTCAATCTTTATACATAATACAGATTCAAACACACTCACTCTATGTAGAAATTTTAAAAAAAGCTTAACTATTGGAGTAAAGAACACACGTTTTTATGTTTGTTAGTATTTTTTTTTTTACCTTGTATGATTCTCTGTGTTGGCTTTGGTGGTGATTGGTAGGGAATGGTGATGCTAACACTAACAGCTTGGGTGCCAAAACTTCATCCTCCAAGTTGCAGTTCAACTCATGAGCACTGTGTTCCTCCAACAAGTTCCCAACTTGGGTTCTTGTTTTTAGGCCTTGGGTGGCTGGCTCTGGGCACAGGGGGGATTGGACCATGCACTATTCCCTTTGCCATGGATCAGTTTGACACAACTTGCTCTGAAGGAAGGAAAGGAGTGAACAGCTTCTTCAATTGGTACTACACTTCACTGACAGTGGTGCAGTTGATCGGTCTCACAGCAATAGTTTACCTCCTCAACAAAAGCTGGATCTTGGGTTATGGACTACTGAGTCTTCTCATGGCATTTTCAATTATCATATTTTTTGTTGGAGCTAGTGTTTATGTCTACGTTCCAGCAGAAGGAAGCCTGTTTTCTGGTATTGCCCAGGTGTTTGTTGCAGCTTATAAGAAGCATCACCTCAAAATTCCACTAAAGGAAGAGGATGGTCTTTACTATGATCCCCCAGCGGATGAAAAAACACCACTCAAGATGCCCTTGACCAACCAACTCAGGTAAGAATCATGTTTCTCTGCTATCCTTGAATTTTTACAATATTGCATCTCTTCTTAAACATTGTTTTTCTCATGAAATTTCTTACTTTATCTTTTAAACTCAACTGCTCCTTCATTGGAATCAAATCCTTCCTTTTATAATAGAAAAACAAAACACAAAAATTAAGGATGAGTACACGGTTAACATTTGTTGATAAATTCACTAATTTAAAATTTATTCCTATAGAATCATTTTACAGGTATAATAAGTTTCTATTTACTCTGTTTTTAAAATTCTTTAAGAATAGTCTATTTATATTATTTTTTGTTAATATTAGTTATGGTTTAATCTTTCATATTTTTTATATTTTTTTAATAATATTTTTTTTATGTTTTTTTAATAATATTTTTTTTATGTGATTATAAATTATTATTGTTTTTTAAAGTCTCAACTTAATTAAAATACTGTATAGTAATATTCAACATGAAAACTTAAAAAAAATTGTTATTTTGAGATTTGAATAGTCAATAATTATTAATTTTAATTTTGAATATCATATATATACTATGATTTTAAATGAAATTTATAGTATAGTTTTTATGGGAGAAAATATAGAATTTGATAAGTCTATGTATTGTTATTTGAAATAAAAGTTATATTTTATGTTAACATAAACTATCTCTAATGAAGAAACTATTTGATTTATGCTCAGGTGTTTAAACAAAGCAGCCCTAATACGAGACGATGAAATTAACGAAGGAGGTAGTGTGAAAAATCCATGGAGGCTTTGCAGCATTCAGCAAGTGGAAGAAGTGAAGTGTTTGATAAAAATGCTTCCAATCTGGGCTTCTGGTATTCTTTGCTTTATTCCCATAGTGCAACAAGGCACCTTTCCAGTATCGCAGGCCTTGAAAATGGACCGTCACATTGGAGCACACTTCAAACTTCCACCTGCATCCTACAGCGCGGTGTCCCTAATCACCATTTGCATCTTCCTCCCATGCTTCGAGCTCTTTCTGCAGCCAGCATTGGCAAAAGTAACCAAAAAAGAGGAGGGTCTCACGAGCCTTCAGAAGATAGTGATCGGTGATATATTCTCAGTTCTCACAATGGTGAGTGCTGGGTTGGTGGAGGGGCGAAGAAAGGGTGTGGCAAACTCACATGGTGCAGGTGATGGGGTTGCCCCCATGAATGCAATGTGGCTGGCACCACAGTTTGTGTTGTTGGGATTGTGCGAGATGTTTACCCTTGTTGGACACATTCAGTTCTACAGCACCCAGTCACCAGAGAAAATGAAAAGCATTGGAAATTCGTTGCAGTATCTTGTGCTGGCATTTTCAATTTACGTTGGCACGTTGGTGGTGAACGTGGTGCACCAAGTGACTCGAAAGCATGGTGGAGTTGATTGGCTCAACGATGACATCAACGCTGGGAGATTGGACTACTATTACTTCCTCATAGCAGGACTTGCTGCAATAAATCTTCTCTACATCTTCTTCTGTGTTAAACGCTACCATTACAAGGTGGTCATTGTCACAGCAGAAGTTGAGGACAAACCTTCATTGAACCCTTCAGCTGTGTTGTAATGTAACTATAATTAGTTAGGTCAATGAAATCGAAACTTGAAGTTGAAAATAAAGAAGCAAAATGATGCTTTGACAAATTTCAGAGTTATCTAATGGGTTTAAATATAAATATATATAATAAAAGATAAATTTATAATTAAATGATATGAAAAAAAATATTAAAATAATAATATTAGAGAATATAAAGTGGTTGTATTAGAAATATGAGTAAAAATGTGAGTTGTCAACAGAATGAGCAAATGTAATGCCTATCCAGTATATTTATGCTATTTTATTCAAGGTAACAGACCAAACATTAAGGTTATATTTCGACACATATTTGGCTAGTTATTTCAATACACTTTTGTCTCACTATTACTCACTAAGAATTATTTTGCAAATGTACCTAAATGTTTTTTTTTGTGTGTGTCCTAGATATAAATATATCTGCTTTTTAAATTGTTTTAAATTTTTTGAATTTATAATATTTAAAAAAATATATTTTTAAATAATTTGTTTAGAAGATGAAATTTAAATTTTTATTGTTGATAAAGTTAAGTTAATTAAATGTAACTTATTTAGATAGTTAAAGTGTTAAAAGTGAATTGAGGTAGCATTAATTTATAATATAATTAAATAAGAAATTTTAATATTAAAATTATTTAAAGGAAATACTTGAAAATGTTAAGAAAGAAATGAAAAAATAGGAAAATGATAATTGAGTGAAGAAAATAATATGCATTTAAAAGTAAGTAGAAATGAGTGAAGAAAGAAAATTTGACCAAATTTATAATATTATTAAAACGAAATACAAAATATTTTGGGTATGTATAGAATTGAAAAAAAAAATTATAATTTTGCAAATGGACTTTGGAATGTAAAAATGTAATGGGTGTAATTAGAATAAGAAACATGATTAGGAACTAGTGACGAAAAATGTGGTCATTCTTAAAGATCAAATAAGTGGCAATTACTTTTGTATAAAGTGGTTTTTATACGTGTGTGATTGTTCCACGTATTGTCACATATCTGACCGCCACAAAGTATAATGTGATGGTCTATTGCGAACATTATAACACACGTCATATAATGCTTTATATAAAGTGATAATTTTAAAAGTGTAATTTATCTCAGTTATACATATCGTAATTTTCTAATATGGTAAAATAATTTCAGCATAAATAATGGTAGTTATAAGTGATGAATAATTTTATATTAGTTACTATCGTAATTCGAATATTAAATATTTTATTTTAATTTTGTAATATTTAATATTTTATGGAATTCTGATTTTATAATTTAATTTCATAATATAATTAAACTTCATATTATAATTAAAACTTCATATTCATAACATAATTAAACTTCATAACACAAATTAATTTCATAATATAATTTAACTTGATAAATACTAATAATTGAATAATATAAACACAAATTTATAATCAAAAGATGACTTCATTAATTCATTGAGATATCAAAGTCGATATGTTATGTCAAAGTATTTAAAACTATAAGGGAATCAAAATGATAACTTTAAATTGTCAAAATATCAATTGTTCTATATTTACACATTACAAGACACGTCGTAATTTGTCTTGTTGCCTCTACTTGATCCTATAATATTTTGGTTTGGTGATGGAGCACCACTTTCAACATCATGTGCCTGAAATAAATAAAAATATGTTTAAAGTTAATTTTCAATTCTGAAAAAAATAAATGAAAATAATATTATAATAAAATTATAAGTATACTAATTTATACATCGTTAATATATGCCTGTCCCAAAAATGTTTCGGCATGTCTGGTCTAGAAGCAATATAGACTAGTAGAGTATGTATTTTATTCCCTTCTTCCTTGAACATTGTATTTTTGTGTGTTCTGGTGTGGTGCAGTTTCAGAAGGTGTTTCTAAACTGTGTGGTTTGCTAAAAGTGGCGTGTATTCTTGAAGGGTTCAAGATTATTACTTTTGGTTTGTGGTTTGTAATCTATGTTTGATTACATAGTGAATTCTCAGTGGTTAGCTGAGGACTGGATGTAGCTCTTGGTTAAGATTGAACCAGTATAAACATCTTGTTTGAATCTCTCTATCCCTACACTCATTAAACTATTTTAACTTTGTTTTTCAAAATATGCTAGTATAAATAATCAGTTGTTTCGTGAAAACAACTGGTTGATTTTCTGGAATCAAACTAAAAGCAGTTTTCTATTTGGCTAAACAAATTTTCAATTGATTAATTCTTCATAGCTTTTCACTATACCTTCAATACTTGCGAAAATGTTTAAAAAACAATTCACCCCCCTCTTATTTAAGGTCTCTAATTCTAACAGTTTATGTGTTGTAATTCTGCTACTCTATGGTGTGTTTAAATTTGTTTAGAACTACTGTTATCATGCTCTGATACACCATGCTGCCTAGTTTTGTTGCCACTCACTGGTTTTCACATTGTTTTTTTGGTTTTTTGCATACACATGTGCAAATCTGTGTGTTGAAGCTTTTCTAAATTTGGTTTATCCTGCTGCTATGCGTGCTTTGTATATGCACAAATTTTGTTTTGCATGATCTATTTAATTAAACACTACAACACAAGCAAACCAGGGATTTGTCTTCATCAAATAGAGGGAGATTGTTGAACAAAGTACTTTGATGTCTCCAAATCCAAGGGGAAAGCTTGAAGACCTTGTTGTTGGTTGTGTGTGTGTTGTCTAGTAGTCTTTGAAATGTTAATTCACTCTTTAAGATGATCCAAGGTTAATTGAATCTTAATCTTTTTGAAAAGATGTTTTCTTTTAAAAGTGTGTGAAATTTCAACTTGTTGAATTGTCGAATCAACTAGTTGTTTGACACTTAGTTGTTTTTAAAATGACTTGGAAAAGTTTAGCTTTGTTTTGGATTTGTTGTCAAACAAATTCAACTGGTTGTTTCGAGAAATCAACTGGTTGTTTTTCTGAAAACCTTAACAGAATTATGTTAAGTGGTTCCAATTTGTTTTAAATGTTTCCAACAACCTTTGATTTTTGATTTAACTACTTTGACCATTTGATTGGAGTATAAAAAGGTTGTTTTACGCGTCTATGCACAAACTAAGAAAGAAAGATTAACCAAAAATAGTTTTCAAGATTTCAAGAAGCTTTTGGATCATCTCAAGTGTGGAATAGGATTGAGTTTTGTACTTCTGAAGTTTAAACTTTGATTTACCTAGGTGTATTCTATTCCCTTATTCCTTGAACATTGTAGTTTTGTGTGTTCTGGTGTGGTGTAGTTTCAGAAAGTGTTTCTAGAAACTGTGTGGTTTACCAAAACTGGTGTGTGTTATTAAGGGGTTCAAGATCACCACTTTTTATGTGTGTTTTATAATCTAGGTTTGATTACATAGTGAATTCTCAGTGGTTACCTAAGGACTGGATGTAGTTCTTGGTTAGGAGTGAACCAATATTAACATCTTGTGTGAATCTCTATATCCCTACACTCATTAAATTGTTTTAACATTGTTTTTCAAATCTACTGGTATAAACAACCGGTTGTTTCGTGAAAACAACTGGTTGAATTTCTGGAATCAAACTTAAAACATTTTTCTATTGATTGAAAATATTTTTAATTTGATTGATTCTTCATAGCTTTTCACTCTACCTTCAATTCTTGCGAAAATATTTCAAAAACAATTCACCCCCCTCTTGTTTAAGGCATCCAATTCTGACAATAACTGTTATCATTTACATGATGTTTTGTTGTGCCTTGTGTTAGAATGTGTGGCCAAAACAAGAGGAGGTGAATTGTTTTCACAAGATTTTCGCAATGATTGGAAGTAGAGTGAAAAGTTCTGAAATTTCAGTTTTATAGTTCTTTATAAAAAATCAACCAGTTGTTTTCTCGAAACAACATGTTGTTTACACTAGCAAACAAAGAACAGATTTTAAATCAGTGTAGAAGATAAGGGATAGAGAGATTCACACAAAGATATTTATACTGGTTCACTCTTAACCAAGAGTGTCATCCAGTCCTCAACTAACCACTGAGAATTCACTATGCAATCAAAAATAGATTACAAAGCACACTAAGAATGTTGATCTTAAACCCCTCAAGAACACACAACACTTCTTAGCCAAAACCACACCAAGAATGTTGATCTTGAACCCCTCAAGAGCAAACAACACTCTTTGGAAACACCTCGGTTTCCTGAAACCCTTTCTGAAACTGATTTACATAGATTTACAGTATTCAAAAGAAGAAAATAGAATACACCTGGGCTTTACAAAGAAGTAGTATGTAAGTATAGACAACCCAGTTCCTATTTCACACACAAGTGATGATCCAAAAGCTATTGATTCTCTTGAAAATGTTTATAACAAACTCTCTTTCTTAGGTTCTTGAAAAGATCATAAAACAGTCTTTATATAGACTCAAGGAAATAGTAAAAATTGTTAGATCGTAAATAAAAAGCTACAGTTTGCAACTCTTAACAAAATTATGTTAGAAAAAACTACAGATTGTTTTATCAGCCAGGATTCAAACCCAAGTCTTTCCAGTGACTAAGGGAAGCATTGACCACTAGACCAGACAAGTTCTTTGGTCATATTATCATTTTTATTATACTTATACATATTACTATAATTTATACATATTAATATAATTTATACATATTAATATAATTTATACATATTAATATAATTTATACATATTAATATAATTTATACATATTAATATAATTTATACATATTAATATAATTTA
>Ga0123342_1007654_pt1 | contig 14146 bp, 12 predicted proteins | sample Turbeawhitnodule_FD_89960 | JGI IMG/M metagenome (GOLD analysis project Ga0123342, IMG submission 89960) | Root nodule microbial communities of legume samples collected from Mexico - Turtle bean Mexico white nodule | ecosystem: Host-associated > Plants > Roots > Nodule | place: Mexico: Nepantla...
ATTTTTTTTTTCTCTTTCTATATTTAGTATATATATATTTTATATAGAAAACACAGTGTGTATATGTATTTTTATATATATATATATATATATATATATATATATATATATATATTATATGTATGTATTTATATTTATTTAAATAAAATATAAATATATGTACTGTATCTTTTAAATATAAATAAATATATATATATATATATATATATATATATATAAATATTAAATTATATTTTAAAGGAAAGGCTAAATAAAAATAAAAATTGATATTTGAGATTTTTTTGCTGAGTATTATTCAAAAAAAAAATTATTGTTAACGAAAATATTCATTAATTAAATTATAATAATAATCAAATGATATACATATCATTCATAATTCTTTTAATTTTAAATTTACAACTTTTATTTATTATTTTCTTATTTGCATATTCTTATAAGATTAAAAAAAATAGATTGTTAAGTATTATGATTTATTTGATTTTCATAAGAAAAATAAAAATTGAATTACAACGTGAAATAAATAAAAAATAATAAAAATGCAACATGAAGGTGGAAGAGAAAAAAAACAGAAAGTTGTTTAGTGAGCCATGAATTTTTTTAGTAGGAGAAACAGAAAAACTAAATAATTTATATATATTTATTTATATAATTTTGTTTTGGAAAAATAGTTTTCAAAACGAATATCATTCTTAAATATTAGTTTACCTACAATTTATGTTTATTCAAATTATTTACAAATCCTAAGTACTATATAATCCAAAATCTCTAAAATTTTAAGTAAAAATCATGCAATTTACCTATTCATATTAATAAACCCAAATTTTAAATTTACTAATTTCATAAATAAAAAAATCATTAATGAGATATTTATGAAATTTTACTTAAATCTCTACTGTAAATCAAATAATAAGAAGAGATAAAAACTATAATTTTTAAGAGGAAGATATGAAAAAAACACTACTCCACATTTAAAAAAAAATTACCAAAATTCACTAAAAAAACATATTTTTTTTCCTATTCAAAATTCATTATTTATATTCTTTTTTTTAAGTTTTATATTAATTTTGATTTACCAATCTATTATTTTAATATAATTATATTTATTGTGTTATAAATTTAAATTTATTTAATATATTTTTTACTTGTAATTAAATAAAAGAAATAAAAAATTATATTGTATGATATTTTTAAATTTTTTTTACTATATTACATAACATATGTAAACTTAAAAATAAATTTATTATTTGTAAATTTACCATTGCAATGACATTTGTAAATTTAACTATTATATTGGCTATATTTATCAAAATATATTAATGGATAATTTATGTGTCATCTCATTTATATTCATATTTATTTAATTAAATTTTAATATTAAATATAAATATATATAAATGATAAAAAGAAAATGTAGATACATACTCGAGTGTAAAACCCTTACAAGGATTTTTTTTATATATATTGAGATGTAGTGTTTAAGAGATCAACTAAACTAGATAAAAACTATATTCTCACTAGTCTTAATAAAATAATTAAATAAATTTTTTAAAATTTAATATTAACTTTTTTATTTTAAATTTAAATAATAATAAAATGACAAAATAACAAAAAATAAAATAATAAAATGAAATATTAAAATAGAAAAAAAAAATTATGTATAACAAAAACATGGGAAATCGTTTTGTTGAATTTGTTTTCATGCTATGTGTGATCAAATTTATAATATTATTATTTTTTATTTCTTTCAATCATATTAATTTTAACATTCATACTGTAACACAAAATACAAAATGATTAACTTAATTGGTATACGAAAATTTACATAAAATCTAAAAATTAACTTGAAAACTTAATTGCTATACGAAAATTTACTTAAAATCTAAAAATTAACTTGAAAACTTAATTGCTATACGAAAATTTACCTAAAATCTAAAAATTAATTTGAAAACTTAATTTAATCTAAGAGATCTATTACAACTCTACAAATATAGACACATTAATTAACTCAATTATCTCACACTGAATGTTAGCTTAGATATCAATAACGTATCTTTTGCATGTAAACTGACAAAAAAAACTTTTTAATCTGGGATTAACAACAGTTTAGAAAACTTAATGAAGGACCGATCCGGTTGTTTTGCAAGTACATCTTCCATTTTTTTTAAATTATAAAATTTCTTTTCTTAATTGAACATGTTTAATTTTCAGTTTTTTTTTTATTATTAGGAAGCAACCAGAGTTATAAAAGATGAAGACATCAAATATGTATAGAACTGATTTGGACAATTTTTTTAATATTTTTCAATCTATAATTTTGATATTTATTTTTTACATAAATAGTTTTAAAACTATCAATAACTAAAAATAACTTTATATCACAATACGAAATATGTACTGAATTTTAATACACGTGAGGAAAAAAGACAAGATTCTTTGCGAAACGAAAACATGCCCTCATATAAGTTTTTTAATTACAATCGATCTTTCATAGCAAAAAACATTAATAGTGTTTCTAATTAGAATAAGCCTACTTGATCTATAAAGTACGATGTCATAAAAGTGAACCGAAAGACAAAAAAAAAAGACGATTACTTGAGTTCAGAAACAGAGTAATTTAAGCTTCTTCTTCTTTCACAAGTTTACCATCCACCACCACCTTGCACAGATCCAGTTCGGATAGGTCGATGGTCGGATGAAGAACAGCAACTTGTTCAAGAGCTGCGACGAACCCTGACTCAAAAGACAAGGTAATCTGATTCTTCAGGCTCTCCTCCGTCTCTTTCCACTCGGCCTCCTTCACATTAAAGTCTTGGATTGACTTGGTGAATTCAGCCTTCTTTTTCCTCAACTCATAGAGCTCCTCATCTTTCAGCTTCTTCTCTGTTCCCATGTTATGGAGTTTAAGATAGAGGATAGACTTCTCATTGGACAACTTGGTCGCCTCGGAACGGAGGCGGTAAACTTCGACGGCATCGGCTAGCAGCTGAACTACCTCTTTCTGTAAATCGCGGAGCTGCTTTTCCCTTTTGCTGACATCGGCTTGCAGGTTATCTACCTCTTGCTGTAAATCGTGTAGCTGCTTTTCCCTTTTGCTCTCCGCATTTGCGTTTTCCATAGCCTTAAGATTGGCTACATTTGCATTTTCCTTAGCCTTAAGATTGGCTAAACACATCAGCGCAACGGCTCTGCTGAGATATTTTTCAGCACCTCCACAAAGTTGGTCGACCCCCCAACTCCCGAACTTGGGCACATCCCCTTCCAGGACATTGTGTGATCTGTTGTGCGTGGAAAAGTTGAATTCTTGATCCCACATGCTCAACTTTTTCCCTAAACATGAACCTTCCGGATTCAAATTTCCTTCCGCTTCTCTTTTGATTTTGAACTGGTGGGAAACTGAACGGGTGGCATCATTACTCGTTCGTTTCCGCTTGAGGTGGGAGTAGGAAGCAATCTGCTTACCCTCGTCGGAATTATCGCCGATGCTGCTAGCACCACCTTTGTTGGGACCGACTTCCACCACACCAATGGTAGGCTTATCCTCCTTGAGTCGCCGTGCCAACTCCGCGTTTGAAATGAACATTTGGCTATCTGCACAAAGAGCTCCAGTCATATACTTACAAAATAACATACAATACAGAAAATAAAAAACTCGGGGAAGGGGAGTTATAACAATGTAGGCCTTTCTAAGGGTAGAGGTGTAAAAAATTATATCCATCTTTTCCAATTTCTCGCTCTTTGGCATCCAAGTCCTCCAACCGGCGAGGGGTACAGAGGAAACCCTTCCAAAATCCTGGCCTCCCTAAGCAAAGGTCGGACTTTGACAAAGCAATGCTTAAGATTTTTGTACAAAGACTGAAAAAAGGTTGCAAACTTCTTCCACTGACACTAGGGACACCATTGCTGACAAGATGAACCCTTAAACTCGAAGAGACAAGAAAACACATTGGCGTTGAAATAACACTGAAGTGTGTGTAGAGAATACCAAAGGCGCGAATGAAGCAACAACGTTCGAATGAAGCAACAACTATTAGGATGTAGTTGGTTGGAGAAGCAACATTCAGTACGGACAATATTTCCTTAACCCTAACTTAACAAAAACGGTGTCAAAAACAAAGCAATGTAATCCATGGCTACAAATATCGACTACCCAACTATGACTAAACAAAAAGACAATTTTTTCCAGAAGACTCCAAACGAATCTCGGGATGAATCGAAAAAAGAAATTCGAACGAAAGGAATGTTTGACGTACCTACGAGTATCGACGAGGGGAACGAAGAAAAGAACTTGGAAGATTTTAAAATGTGCCCCAAACGTTTTGTATTCTGAAAGGAGTTACATGCTGATAAAAAAAAAAAAAAGAGTTACATGAAATTAAAGAAGTTTCGAGAAGTTTCAAATATATCCACAAAATCGCTAGATAGGCACCACGAGATAGTATCTTTTAAAATTGAATAAAAATCCAAATCCAAATAAATGGATTGAATTTAAAATCTATATCTATTTTAATTACATCAAAAATTTATATGGATTTTTTTGACTTTTTTAAATTCATTTAAAGTGGATTATATATAGATTAAATTCATTTTATTAATTAAGTTAAATTTATTTTGTCAATTATATTAAATCTATTTTGATATAGACACCGACTAACTTAGCTCGAACTAAGTTTAAGCTGATTCAACCAACGCGGACCAACTCGGCTCAATATCGGCTCGACTTTGGTCTGGAACGACTTGGCTCGACTTTGACCCATACCGACTCGATTCGACTTGGGCCCGAACGACTCGGCTCGACGTGGACTTGAGCCGACTTTGCTCAACCTAGATCGAGCCAAGTCAAAATCCAACCCAAAATGCAATTTGGATAATCCAAAAATGTATCCAATCTATATCTAATCCATATTCAATTAAATGAATTGGATTTAAAATCCAAAAATATGGATTTGGATTTGAGATAAATCCATTTAAATGGATTAAAACTAATATAGATTTGGATAATTATGGATTTGATTTTTTAATTTGGATTTTTTGCCCACCCTTACCACCAGATGTAAGAACAGATTAATCACTGAACCTAACACTTTCTTTTTTTAGTTTTGATACTTCAAATTGATCATAGAGACTATTTACCCTAGCAACAATATAAATGCAAAACGCATACGTTTTTGCATTTTTAAATTTTTTTAAAAAAAGTTTTTATTAAATATTGTAATTAAATAAATTTAGATATATTTTAATTTGTCTTATTTTTTTTATTATTATTTCTTTTGTGGGAATTAGCATCATTATGATTATATAATTGCAATTTTTTTTGTTGAATTTGTTTTTCATGTTATGTGTAATGAAATATATAAATTTTGTTTGATACTCATGTTAACTCATACTATCTGTGGGGCCCAACTTATGTGACCCATTATTACTGTCGGACCTTACCTCTTCCACAACCGAGGTCCGAGGTCTGGCCAGTACACAAGCCCCCAGGCTCAAGTTGTAACTTGTTTCAGCGAAGAGGCTAAGTAATCGTTTGTGGCGACCTACGTGGCATTGGGGTGACAGGATGTGAACAATGCACCGAAGTGACGTCTCACCATACTTTTTTAATCAGCGTACACGTGGCAAGATCAACAACTAAGGCTCATTGTCGCTTGCGCTTCTTCATATACGTTAAACCCTTCAAACCCCTACGCTCCTTCACTGTTTCATTACTTCTCTTAGCATTTCTCAAGCATTTCTTGCTCTCAAAACGCTCTCTCTTCTTCCACAACCACTTCAACCTTCGAACCCTAATTGCTCAAAGGTATATTCTTTACTTTATGATCACCCCTTCTTTATGATTCTGATACTCATAACATGTTATAACTGTTATGGGATTGTTTATGTTTTCTGCACTTTACATTTTACGCTTTTGGTTCGTGCATTCTCTGTTTTTCTGGATTCCTGAGTCGCACCATCTTCTTCCTCTAAAGCTTCATTTTTTCTTCTTCCTTTTTAGCTCTTCTCTTTAAGATGGCTCAACCGAATCCTTCTTCGGCCTCAACTCCAAACTCTACCCCAACCTCAACTCCACCCTCAACACCAAATCCAACTCCTTCTCCTCCAGACTATAGGTCCTTGTACCGTTGGGTGCCTGACAACCTCTTAGAGGAAACTTCTAGCTTTACCTCCCTTGCGAGCATAGCAGCCTATAGGAAGAAACAAACCTGTCATAAGTCTCGCGTCTTCAAGAAGGAGCATGATAAGTTCGTGAGGGTTATGCCCTGTAGGGTAGGTGAGCCCATGTGCTCTGACGAGTCATCAGACCCTGAGGGACCTTTCTGCTTCGTTTACTCGACGGTCTTTCGAAGGCTCTCCCTGCGCCTTCCCTTCACTCCCTTTGAGCGATCCCTTCTCATCAAAGTGAACGTCGCCCTCACCCAACTTCATCCAAACAGCAAGGCGTTCGTGAGGGCCTTCGCAATCCTGTGCCACTGCCTTGGCCATACGCCATCAGTGGACGTGTTCCTATACTTCTTTGAAGTGAAGAGCCCAGGCCAGAAGTTGTGGGTCAGCTTCAACGGAGTTGCTGGGAGGGTTCTGCTGACGCTCTTCCAGTAGTCCTATAAAGGCTTCAAGAAGCATTTCTTCAAAGTTCGATGCAACAGGAGGGACCAACCTTCTTGGACAGGTTCCCCCTTTACTGGGCGGAGAAACCCAAACTCAAGAAGCCTAGGTGCCTCGAGGACCTTCCTCCACAAGAACGGGAGGTGTGCGACCTCCTTTCTGGTCTTCAAGCACCGTTTAACACGGTTGAGCTGCTCAAACTTGAGTTTAGCCCTAAGGCCCTTAAGGGTTATATTGCTACCTTGCTTGCCTCTGCTTCTGCTCGTATTTCTTTGTAAGTGCACTTTGTTTGATTCAAATTTTCATGTATCTCATCTTCTGGTGAAGGGATGGTGTTGAACGCTAAGAAGAGGAGGCAGCTAGCCGAAATAGCCCTCAAACGCAAGGCTGCTCCTGGCCCTTCTACTGCTGATGCCCCTATTCATCCTGTAGACCAAAGACAGAAGGGGGTGGCTGAGGCTACTGCTACTGAAGACGAGGACACCTGCTTAGGCCTCGTCTTCACGAGGAAGAGGAAAGTCGATGTTGCGGTTCCAACAAACTTAGCTTCAGACAATCGTGCCCCATCCTTTAGGGAAAACCCCCCAAGTGCCTCTTCTCCTCACGACATCGTGGTACACGAAAGTGGGAGGGAGAGCGCCTCTGGAGGTGATCATGGCACGCCTCCTGTTGACCTACCCGCCTTCCTCCAATGGGCCCTTCAATCCTTCCAAGATCGGGAGAGGATAGAGAGCATGGACGAAGACCCCCTGCAAAAGCACGCAACCAAGTGCCCTGGGGACTTCGTTGCCTCTAGCCTCAACCTGACCAAAATGCAGGAGCTGAAGGAGGCTGCTAGCCAACATGCACTTCAGATCAAGGAGTTCAAACGTCGCGAAACCGTTTTGTATTTGGAGGTGTCAGATCTTCGCCAAACTGATAAGGAGACCAAGAAGCTTCTATTCGAGAAGTCCTAGGAAACTCTGGGGCCTCACGCAAAGGTCTTGGCTCTCCAAAATGAGATCATTGGCTTGCAGGAGAAGACAGAAGGGTCGCAGACGAAGATGACTAGGCTTGAGGAAAGGTCAACTCGGCAAGAGAAGCGGCTTGGCCAACTGGAGGAAGAGCTAGAACGCAAGGACGAACTCTTCAAATAGACCGAGACGGAGCTCACCAACTTGATATTTTGTTGTCAGCTCGAGATTAGTCAGAATATGGATGACCTCCTAGTAGTCTCTCTTCAAGTTCTAGTGATTCAACTTTCGAGAAACGAGGGGTTCCTCTTGCGATGACACATTGACCGCTCAAGTCAGTAAAAACACAAAATATAATGAGTCTAGGATAAAATATGAGTTGAAAATACTTTGTGTTATGTATTAGATCATCCTTTATGTAGAACGTAATTTGGTATATATAGACCGAGTTATAATGTAGCCCTAGAATCTCTCCAAGTGGTATAGGATAAGTGTACCCTGTAACAGTGTGTAAAAGATAGCTCCCTTTAAAAAGATCATAATACTAAATATTAATATATATAGAGTATAAAAGATAATTTTGTAATAAAATAAATTCATCTTAATTTAAATATATATAAATACTTGTAAACATCCAAATAAACTGTCAGAGTGATACAACTATTATATATATATATATAATTTTTTTATTGTTTTTTACTTTTTCATAAATTTTGAAATCTTAAAAAATTTCAACGTGTATTTAGATTATATTATGAAAAATTATTAAATGAATTTGTAAAATTCAGGAAAATTCATAAACACCACATATAACCGATATAATATTTCTTATAGTTTTCCATAAATACCTATTGTACCGACCAGTCCTCGGACATAGTTGATTGCTAGTAGTCATGTGGCCACGTAAGTTGGGGTCCACGTGCGGCATGGCCAGTGCCTTGCAGACGACACGCTTAGAATGTCGAGGAGTGGTCAGGTGTCGGTCACGAAAGTTGGGCCCCACAAGCGGTACGCCTAGAGGGTCAAGGAGTGGCCATACATCGGTCATCAGGATGTGTTGACGTGTCCTCGGGCATCGGCGAGTCAAATAGCAGAGCTGGGCCACAAGAGATGGATCCTAGACAACACACCAGTTACCAGTTAGGGAGAAGCCTAGATCACGAGGGGTCCATGCGTGTGGTGTGGATGACGCATTCAGGTGTAACACAAGTAAACAGCCACTGGAAGAGATAAGGCCCAAGAGGGTTACGTTCCAGGGGTAAACTGCATGCATGGCACGTGAACAACTAGGGCACTCCCAGGACGGATGACCCCAGAGATTAGGTAAACAAGTTGGTACCCAGGTGGTCATCTCGTCAGAGGTTGCACTTTAGTAAGGGAGCCTTACGCGCTAGATTACCCTAAGAGTGGGTGATAGCGGTGCTAAGGCACACCCTCAGTAACCCTAATTGCGGTTAGCGGAAACAGTGGAAACCTTAGAGTATATAAAGGGTAATATCAAACCTAATAAGGTACACAAGTTTTACGCAACACTTACGCGAATACACACACAAATTACACACAGAGCTTTTTACAGCTAAGTTTCGGTGTTTCCTAGCCCAGTACTGACTTGAGCGTCAGAGTGCAAACAGCCTCTAGGGCACCCTTTGTCTTTGCATTTTCAGGTGTTTGATCGGAGAAAGGCACGAATGAAGGCAGAGATAATTAGGCGTGTGATCGTCATAGACGTACGAAGGCAATCAAGTCAACCGACAAGAACACCTATTAAATATTTTAACCAAATAAAATCCAGCACAAGACGAATTGAACCAATAGAACAAAAAATGTATTATAAACACCATTTGTAAGGATTGATGGCTTAAAAAAGAGGGGGTGAATTGTTTAGTGAAAGATTTTCACAAAGATTTAGAATGAATCTTTATCAAACAATCCAGATAAGCAATTAATGAAAGCAATCAAACAATCAAACAGAAACTGTTATCAGAATTTGAAACGGTTAAAACTTCGTTTTAGTCGATTGATTATACTAGCAACATAAATTAATGAATTATCACAAACAATTATAAAGAGTTTGAGAGAATGAGAGATTTACACAAAAGGTTTATACTGGTTCACTCACACAGAGCTACATCCAGTTCTCAGACAATCCTCTGAGTTTCACTAGTAATCACAATCAAATTACAACACACACCACAAAGAGGTGACTTTGAATCCCACAAAGCCTACTCACCCTCTTTGCAACACTTTACACCTCAAGACAGAACAACCTCTGTCTTTATAGGATTTCGAACACACAGCAGTAAAAAGAAGTACTATTACAAGTAACTAAACAAGGATAGAAAACACCTGGATTTGCACAATACAAGAAACTCCTATGATCAGAACTTGTTACCACAACAAAGCTTGAACAACAATCTTGCACTTTTGAAAAACTCATTTGAAAAAAAAATCTCTTTCTTTGATCTCAAATATGTATCAATACTTGTTGTATTTGAATGTGTATTTTTCTTTGAAAGAGAGACTATATATATAGCTTCGAAATGTAGTCGTTTAAGGCAGTTTTAATCACTGAATTAGTTAAAACAAGTTTTCAAAAAAGTTGTTATGAAAACACACATTTAACCGGTTGAAACCACGATTTAACCGATTGAATGAGTTAAGCAGTTGCATAACTAATTCAAAAAGCAGTTTCAGAAACCTCAAGCCAGCTAAGTGACAAACAACCGATTATCTCGATGATTCAACCGGTTGTTTTCCCTTTGCTTGGAAAGACACTTTGGTTCTTTTAAAACTGATAGATCAAGCTTTGTGTAGGAATTAGATTTGATCTTAACAAATATTCTAAACAACTAATCTAAACTCAAACCAAAAAGCAGCACAGCTTCAAGCTTCAGGCTTCATGTGAATTTGAAACATCAAAGCTCCAAAGTCCAACACCATTAACAAAATTTTCAAAAATATTTAATTAATTCTCTTTACCCAATTCTTACTAAATATACTTTAAAATAATTATTTGTAATCTTATAAATTTTTGCTTCTAATTGAAAAATGTGTGGCCGTATTTATTTTCTAATTTGTAGCATAAATTTTCTAATTTATTACCATGACATCAAATTAATTTTCTTTCTTTAATTATTTAATTAGTACTTAAATTGTTTCAATCAACATAATAAGCAAAATAAGATGCTTTATAAATTACTATCATAATAACATTTCAATAACTAAAATTGTTCCTGTCGGTTGACTTGATTGCCTTTGCGCGCCTACGACGACCACACGCCCAAGTATCCCTGCTTTCGCTCGTGCTCTCATTCGATCAAACACCTAAAATCATAAGGACAAAGGGCGCCCTAGAGGCCATTTGCACTCCGACGCTCAAGTCAGCGTAGGGCTAGGAAACACCAAAGTAAGTTGTAGAAAGCTCTTTGTGTGTGTGTCGCATAAAGCTGCGTAAGAATTGTGTAAAACTGTGCGTACCTTATTAGGTTTCTTACCCCCTTTATATACTCTAGGGTTTCCACTGACTCTGCTAACCATAAATAGGTTTACTGAGGGCGTGCCTTAGCGCCGATATCACCCACTCTTAGGGCAATCTAGCGCGTAAGGCTCCTTTGCTGTAGTGCAACCTCTGAGGGGATGACCACCTGGGTACCAACTTGTGCACCTAATCTCTAGGGCCATCCATCCTGAGAATGCCCTAGCTGTTCACGTGCCATGCATGCAACTCACCACTGGAACGTTGACCCTCGCAGGTCGTATCTCTTCCAGTGGCTCTTTACTTGTGTCACGCCTGATCGCGTTATCCACACCACATGCGTGGGCCCCTCGTGATCTAGGCTTCTTCCCAACTGATAATTGGTGTGTGGTCACCGATGTCCAATCTCTCATCGCCCTCACTATACTACCGAGGACACACCAGCCCATCCTGGTGATCGACTCTTCGGCACCTTGGCTCACGTGCCTTGCGAGACACTGACCCACGCCGCTTGTGGGACTCAGCTTATGTGGCCCCATTATTACTGGCGATCAACGACACCTGAGGACTGGTCAGTACACAAGCCCCCCAGTCTCGAGCTGCAACTTGTTTAGCGAAGAGACTAAGTCCTCGCCCTGGCGACCTACGTGGCTCTCCATGACGGGACGTGAACAATGCAGCGAAGTGACGCTTCTCTGTGCCCGTTTTAATTTGTGCACACATGTCTTGATCCAACGGCCAGGACTTAACGTCGCTTGCGCTTCTTAGTTTATGTTAAGCATTTGAAAACGTGCACTCCCAATCACTGTTCCATTATCAAAAACCTTTTGCATGCTTCACCTTCTTCTTCTCCAAGCACTCTCACCTCCCTTCGCGAAAAACCAGAACTTTCAACTTTCGTCGATCAAAGGTATGATTTTTATCCATTGATCGCCCTTGTTCTTCGATTTCGCTGCTTGATAACTGCCTGGGCCTGTTTAAATTCTTTCATTTTAAGCTTTCTCTGCTTTTTCCCCGTTCCTCTGTTTTTCTGGGTTTTCTTCGAGTGTGGGGTTTACCTGGTTTTGCTGAGTTACGCCATCACCCTCTTCTAAACCCTTATTTTCTTCTTTCTTTTTCATGTTTTTTAGCTTTCTTCGAGATGGCTCGAATGAAAACAACATTCATCCCTCATCCCAAAGTAGATTATAGAGCCCTCTACCCCTGGGCCTCTGAGGACGTCCTTGTTGAGACCTCCGCTCTCACCTCGAATAAGGATGTGATGAAACATAGGGAGGATGAGGCCGCTCATATGCTTCGTGTGTTTGGGCGGGAGTGCGATGCGTATGTATCGTCCAACCCTGCACCGTGGGTGAGCCCGTGTGCGTTGATGCACGTGCAAACGGCGGGAAGCCCTTATTCTTTCTTTACGCCACCATCTTCAAACAAATCAAGCTTCGTTTACCGCTCACGGGGTTCAAGCGGGCTCTATTGACGGAGATTAACGTAGCCCCTGCACAGCTGCATCCCAATAGTTGGGCCTTCGTGAGGGCATTTGCGATCCTTTGCAACCACTTCGAGCACACCCCCTCCGTGGACGTCTTCCTCTATTTCTTCGAGGCCAAGAATCCAGGGAAAAAGCTTTGGGTGAGCTTTAACGAGGTGGCAGGGTGAGTTCTCCTCACCCTGTTCCAACAATCGTATAAGGGCTTCAAAGGAAAGTTCTTCAGGATGTGTTGTACCGACTACGATCGCACCCTTCTGGATGACTTCCCACTTTATTGGGTGAAGAAGCTAGAGTTCAAGAAGCCGAGGACTCTTGAAGAGCTGACTCCTCATGATCGCGAGCTCTGCCAAGTTCTCGCAAGCCTAGGGGTGGTGTTCAACACTGCCCAACTAATCAAATACGAGTTCAGCCCTTATGATCTCAAGGGCTATATCGGTACTTGTCTTTAAACCTTTCTCACCCCACTTTGCGTGTCTTTGGTTAGCTTACACATCTTAAGTTTCGTCTTTGCTTCTTACCATGCCTATTAGCAGACTGCTACACTTGCATATTATGCCCCTTCATGCTTATACGCTTACCCTTGTATTCTGTATTGCTTTGCTGACCTCTTGAATTCTGACATTGGCGCATATATGGTGTTGAATAAGGAAAAGCGAGCGAGCCTTACTAACGTTGTTGCTCGTCGCCCAGGGGCGCCTAGGGTCGCGAGTGCCTCTCCTCCTCCCGCCCCCATCTCTACCGCCGCCGCGCCTTCCCCCACTCCTTTTGCCCCCATTGCCGCGGTACCCCTTACCGCTGTCCAGGCATCACCCGCTCCAACTCTCCTTGAGAAAGGCAAAGGGGTGGTGGAGATCGAGTCCGATGAGGACTCCGCTGAAGGGTCTGTCTTTAAAAGACGCAGGGCGATGGTAGCTGCAACTTCTCATTCCACAACTGCGGATCGCCCTGCATCTTTTAAGGAGCACCCGCCAAGCGCCTCTTCACCTCACGACCCCCTTGCGCTTGAAGGTGGCGGTGAGAGCACCCCCGGTGATGGGCAAACCCCGCCTGCACCCGAGCTTCCTGTTGTCCTTCAGCATACCCTCAAAGGTTTCCAACGAGGGGCAGCGGTGGAGGTTGGCGAGGACATGGCTAGGGAACGCTTGGGACTTGGCTTTGGCGAGCTCCTTGCCCAAACAATTGCCTACATCGACAAGGCTGAGGCGATGAAGGAGCAACTGGCCTTGGTGGAGGCGAAGGCCAAAGAAGACTTAGCTTTGGCGGAAGAAAAGAAGAAGGAAGAACTGGCCCAGCTGGTCCTGATCTTCACCAATCAGGAAACTGCCTTGGACCTAGAGATAAGCAGTTTACACCAGACTGAGAAAGTGATCAAGAAACGACTCTACGACAAAGGTCAAGAGTACACTGATCTCGAGTCAAAGGTCTTTAGATAGGATCTGGGGTAGATTTTATGTGTTAAATCCACTCTTGATTAAATCTAAAGCTTAAGCATTTTCAACCCTTTTAAAAGAAAAGTGTTTTTCAAACTAAGTGAAAAACAACCTGTTCTTTTGTCGAAACAACCGATTGTTTTATACTTAGGTGTTTTTAGAAAGGTTGAAAACTGTTTTTGATGGTTGACTTGCTGTCAAA
>Ga0123342_1007655_pt1 | contig 14144 bp, 5 predicted proteins | sample Turbeawhitnodule_FD_89960 | JGI IMG/M metagenome (GOLD analysis project Ga0123342, IMG submission 89960) | Root nodule microbial communities of legume samples collected from Mexico - Turtle bean Mexico white nodule | ecosystem: Host-associated > Plants > Roots > Nodule | place: Mexico: Nepantla...
AAATTCAGAGATCTTCTTCATTAGTCCTCTCTTTCTTCGCAAGAAAGTTGTCTTGCGAGATCTTTCATTTGAGATGTGTTTTAAGGTTATTCTTGCACGACCCATTTTCTAAGAAAACAAAATTTGACAATAAAAAGTTCAAGAAGAAACAATAAACAAAAAGAATTCAACTTAGTGATGTATAGTAGAAAGTATACCTTGGAAGAACAAACACGTGAGAAATTGAAGGAGAACAAACAAAAGGGAGAGAGTGAAATGGAAAAGCCAGAAAAAAGTTAAAGAGAAAAAGAGAGTTAGTTTTGACACTTGTTTTCTTTTCTTGTCTTTTAAAGGGCAATGAAACTTTCTCAAGAAATCAAATCTTTTGAGATATTTAATGTATAAAAACAAAGATCATAACTTTCTTTAAATTAATTTTAATTAGATCAAATATATCATTATAATTTAATCTAAATTTGATTATAATCAATATATATATACTACCTTCAATACTAAAAATTAATCTGTATTAATTGAAATTCAAATGTTACCTTGACTGTGTAATAATGATAATCTTGGATGAAAAGTTATTCAGTATAAATAAAATATTTTACAATGATTGACATATTTAATTAAAATTAATTCAAATGTGGCATGGGACCAAGAAAAGGTTTGGTAAATGTGTTTTAAAATAAACAGATTAGATTTGTGTTTGATACCAAATCAAATCAATTTCTTATTACACTGATTTTATATTAACTTAGTCAAATTACGTATAAAGATTGTTTCTTTATCAAAAAAAATGAAATATCTTTTTTATCTTTCTCAACAGTATATCAATATTAAGTCTCATTATAAATTAAATTTGTGTATATTATTATAATTTAATCTGATTATATTACAAAAGTTGTCTTAAATTTTTCTAAAATCACCAATCATAAAAAAATCGATAAAAAGTTAAAATAAACTAAGTAATTGGAATTTTTTATAATCCTAGAAAAAACATTTATTATACAGAATATTAATTTATTTAAAAATTAATATTGAATCTAATATTAATTTCAATGAAGTAAAGAAATTTGAGTATTTTACACTGGGAGAGTAAAAAATAAAAGTGACTCCTCGTGTGAAACTGTTAAGTCATCAATCATCTGCATCCTCTGCAACAATGAAAACTACGTCCTCTTGTATTCTCTGCATTCACGACACAAATTTTAGGTTTCGTCATTTTTCTCATATCTCTTTTGATTTTCTACTTTTTTTAACTTCAATACATTTTTTTTTACTAATAAATTTGTGATTCATTGCTTCTAATTTCGTATTGGCTCAAATAGGTGAAGGAATTGCAAATTAGGAAGGTGTTCTTTGCGTTTCTAGTTCTTAGTTTCTGGTTCGTGGTGAAGGTGAGTTATTAAATGTCAAAAGAAGTAGTAATCCGTTTTCTCATTTAACTATTCTGCTCATGTTCCTTAGTCTGTTTAATTTGCCTGAGCCATTATAGTAATATTTGCAATATTATAGTAAATGATGTTTATATCCTACAAGTTACCTGTTATGTTACTTAACAAGATAAATTGATGTCGTCGGAGTTGCATACTCAGCTGGGGAAACTGCTGTTATACATGTGACACTTATTTTTTGGCTAGATTCTTAGTTACCGATTCATGAAAATTCAACTACTTTAATATCTTAGTTGAATACAAATATTATACTGTAAACTAAATTTTCTTTTCAACTCACTAAAATCATTGAGAAACTAGATTAAAATCCTGAGCCTAGTTATTAGTTCATGTTGGGATGATTTATTTTGCATATCAGCTTACTGATTTGATTTTTAATTTGAGTTGTGTGATTTGTTAAAAATTGAAAAAAACTAACTAGATAATTTAGATAACTATTGATATTTCCTAATGAGATATATACCAACCAACTACTTGTACTTATTGATCTGATTTAGTGCCATTTTAGTAAACCAACACCCGTTTCATATAAAACATTTTTCCTTGGTTTTCTCTGTTTGCTATAGAGCTGTGGCTAATTGTATTTGCTCATTCAGATACGAATGTTTTATACTACCTTTTCTGCATTTTGATGTCTAATAATTATAGAAAATTTTGTTTCATATAGCACTTTAGGAAATTACTATTTAACCTATGTAATTTTTTGTTGGCTCTTTGTGAAAGTGAATGGTAAGAGGAGATTTTGAAGCTGTTGGAAATCATAGACATAAAAAACCTTTCATCTGTTGAATTTGTTGCAATTGTATTTCAGGAATTAGGAGGATTAATACTGGAACCTGTGGCAGAGAAGTTCCTTTCTTACTTCAAAAATAGTGGTAATTAATTAGGTTCCAGAAAAGTTCCTTTCTTACTTCAAAATTAAAGTGAACTAAATAATTGCATTTTTTTATAATCCTAGAATAAAAACCATTTATTATGCAGAGTATTAATTTATTTAAAAATTAATATTGAATCTAATATTAATTTCAATTTAGTGATAGGCGTTGACTATTTTGCACAGGGAGAGGAAACAATACACTAAGAGATGTGATAATAGGTAAAATTACAATTTTAATAGAAGAGAGACATATACTAGATATTAAAGAAAAACATACATAAAGATTTAGATGAGGAGTGAGAAGTGATAAAAGATAGAGAATTTATTACATTTGATATCATATCTTAAAATTAATACAAATAATTAATGTTGTAAAAAGAGAAAAGTTTAATCATGTATAATAGTATTTGTCTTATTAAATCAATGATGTCTTTATAAGCATTCTAACCTAAATTTGATTTCAATAAGCTAATCTTCATAAATTAGTTGTTATTCATTAAAATTAAGTTATTTACATTGATTGATGGGTTATAATGTTATATTTGCATTGGAATTGATTTGATCTAATTAAATTAATTTATAGAAAGTTACCATATTATTTTTTATATATTAAATATCTCAAAAGATTTGTTTTCTCAAGAAGGTTCATTGCACTTTAAAAGACAACAAAAAAAGACAAAAGTAATTAACTTTCTTTTTCTCCTTAACTTTTTTCCTTAAGCTTTTCCATTTTACTTTCTCTTTTTTGTTTGTTCTTCTTTTTTTGTCAAGTATACTTTTTACTATATATTATTGTTGAATTCTTTTGTTGTTTATTGTTTTTTAGAAAATGGGTCGTGCAAGAGTAACCTTAAAACACATATCAAATAAAAGATCTCATAAGAAAACTTTTATACAAAAAAAAGAGAGGACTAATGAGGAAAATCTCTTAATTTTCCAAGAAGTGTGGTGGTGAATACTGTTTGATTGTGTATGATGATGGTAATGAGAATGTTGGGTTAGTGACTTCGCCCCAAAACCTTGTAGAGTTACATTCCATGATTCAAAAATACTATAAAAATCAAATCAAGAATGGGAGACCTCACAAGACTTATGGTCTTGATGACTTTCTTGAGAGTAGGAAAAACATGATTGAGGCTTAGATTTGTAAAGTAGATAAACAAATTAGCGTCATCAAGTATTAAACATGGAATCGAAGAATCATTAACATGGAAAAGGATCAATTGAGGGTCTTCTATGCTAATGTGGATGCCAAAATTGAAGTTTGTGATCAGAGAATTAACTTGTTGAAGAAGAAGCCTCAAAGTGAAGTCAATTCTAGTTTCAAGCAAAACATGAATCAGGCAACAACTGCTCCCTTTTCCATCCAAATCTACCCAATTTGATGGATAGCCTCTCACACGGTCAAATATTTCCAACTCCAATCCAAGCACTTAACAATGAGATTGTGGGTTTTACAAATTCAATAAATGAGGTTGATGGAGCTAGTAATCATGAAATTAGTTACATGTTGAGAAACATGCAAGGTGGTGATGATGGTTTTGTGCCAAACATGGCTCAGGAAGATGTTATTGTTACCATCTCACATTTCAACCAAGTCAATTACTTGTAAAACATCTCTCAAAGCAAACCCCTTCTTGATGATTTCTTGAAACAACTTAATGATAAAATTATGAAATGGTAGATTTTAGTAATCCACTTGATGTGTCACTAAATTCAACTAATGAACTTAGTGTCTTAGAGTTTGAGAAATTGATTATGAGACATAGTGGTTGGCGAGACAGATTCACCAGATTCACTACTACAACCCACAAAATCATCACAAGCTTGATAAGGCCAGTCACAACTACTAAGTCCTATAATCAATTCCTCAAACTCCAAGTCACTAAGTTCATTGCTTGAATTTAGTGGCACATCAACTGTATTACTAAAATCTACCATTTCATATTTTTTATCATTAAGTTGTTTCAAGAAGGGGTTCGCGTTGAGAGATGCTTTGTAAGTAATTGACTTGGCTTGGATGTGAGGTGGTATCAATAACATTTTCCTGAGCCATGTTTGACTCAAAACCAAAGTAAGCATCATCACCACCATGTTGCACGTTTCTCAACATATACTAATTTCATGATTTTTAGCTCCATCAACTTGATTTATTGAATTTGTAAAATCCACCATCCCATTGCCAAGTTCTTAGATTGGAGTTGAGGTGATTTGACGTTGTGAGAGCTTCTCCATCAAATTAGGTAAATTTGGACGTGAGAAGTTGCCTGATTCATATTTTCCATTAAACTAGAATTGGCTGGACTTTGAGGCTTATTCTTCAACAATTTAATTTCCTGATCACAAGCTTCAATTTTAGCATTCACATGAGCACAAAAGACTCGCAATTGATCCTCTTCCATGTTGATGATAGTTGGATACTTGATGCTTCTAATTTGTTTACCAACTTTGCAAATCTCATCCTCAATCATGTTTTTCTTAATCTCAAGAAACTCATCAATACCATTAGTCTTCTGAGGTTGACCATTCTTTAATTGACTTTCATAATACTTTTGACTCATGGAATGTACCTTTACAGGGTTTTAGGGCGAAATCACTGACTCAACAACCCTAATACCATCATCATACACAATTAAACAATGTTCACCACCACACTTCTTGGAAAATTCAGAGATTTTCTTCATTAGTCATCTCTTCGCATGAGAGTTGTCTTGCGAGATCTTTCATTTGATATGTGTTTTAAGATTACTCTTGCATGACCATTATTTTACAAACGCAACATATGCCAAATTTTTTAATAAGAAACAATAAACAACAAAAGAATTCAATAATAATACATAGCAAAAAGTATACCTGAGAAACAAAAAGGTGAAATGGAAAAGCATAAGAAAAAATGTTAAAGAAAATAAGAGAGATAATTTTGACTCTTGTTTTCTTTTATTGTCTTTTAAAATGCAATGAAACTTCCTTAAGAAGTCAAATCCGTTGAGATATTTAATGCATAAAAACAAATATGATTTCCTTCTTTAAATTAATTTTAATTAGATTAAATATATTATTATAACCCATCAATTAATGTAAATAACTTAAATTTTAGTGAATAACAAATTGTTAAAGTTTGACTAATTTAAATTAAAATGCTTAAAAAGTCATCATTGATGTAATAAAACAAATATTTTTATACATGAATAAACTTTTCCCTATTACTTACTGCATTAATTATTTCTATTTCTTTTTAAGATATAGTATCAAATATAAAAAATCCTCTATATTTTATCACTTCTCTCTCTTCATCTAAATCTGTATTTTTTTTAATATGTATTCCATCTCTCTCTTCTATTAAAACTATACTTTTATTTATTACATCTTATCACATCTCACTGCTGGTCCTGCTCCCTGTGTAGAATAGCCAAATTTTATTACTTAGTTGAAATTAATATTAGATTCGATATTATTTTTTAAATGAATTAATATTTTGCAGGTTTTTTATCCTAGAATTTTAAAAAAATACAATTATTTAGTTTATTTTAATTTTTACATAGACTTTTTTTAGGATTGATAATTTTAGAATAATTTGGGACAATTTTTATAATATAATGAAATTAAATTACAAAAATATACACAAATTTAATATTGATTTACAGTCAAAAATATTTTGGAAGAAATATCTTTTTGTTAGTAAAAAAAGACATTTCATTTATCTTGATAAAGAAATAATCTTTATACGAATATAAAATCTTTTTAGTAACATTGTATTTCTATTTTTATTTTTCTTCTCTTTTTTTAATGAAATCCTGCAATTTCATTTGTTATTATTGTAATTTATATTAACTTCGTCAAATTGTGCAAAAGTTTGTTTCTTTATCAAAATAAATGAAATATTTTTGATCTAACTTAAAAAATTAAATTTGTGTATATTATTGTAATTTAATCTCATTATGTTACAAAAGTTGTTCTAGATTCTTTCAAAATTATCAATCTTAAAAAAGTCGATGGAAAAGTTAAAATGAACTAAATAATTACATTTTTTACAATCACAAAATAAAAACACTTTTTCTTGAGAAAGTTTCATTACACATTAAAACACAATAAAAGAAAATAATAGTTAAAATTCACTCTCTTTTTCTCTTTAACATTTTTCCTCAAGGTTTTCCATATCACTTTCTCATTTTTGTTTGTTTTTTCTTTTGTCAGATATACTTTTTACTTTATATTATTGTTGAATTCTTTTGTTGTTTATTGTTTCTTATTGAATCTTGTTGTCATGTACAAAAATAATCTTAAAACACATCTCAAATGAAAGATCTCGCAAGACAACTTTCATGTGAAGAAAGAGGACTAATAAAGAAAATCTTTGAATTTTCCAAGAAGTGTAAAATGTAAGTTAACAAATTTATCATTTTTTTTAAAAAAATTAAATAATAAAATGAGATATTTTTGAGTAAATTTTAGTTCATTAAACTTTTATAAATACATATAAAAAATATGTAATAAAATCAAAATCCAAAACTAAAATAAAATTTTATTATTTAATAAATTTATTTTAATTATTATTTAATATATAATTTATATTTATATTTATTTTTACTTTTATTATTGTTTATAATTTATTATTATTTTAAAAATTTATTTTAATTACAGTTATTATTTATAATTTTATTACTGTTTTTTATATTATTCCTATTTTAAATTTTAAATATATTACTATTATTTCATAGTTTTTACATTTATATTACTAATTTATTTTCTTTTACTATTACTATATAAATACATTTATATTATTATTATATAATTATGTTTATTTTATTACTATTATATTATACTATTATAATTAATTATTTTATTTTTATTTATATTATAAATATATAATATTTTTTTATTATAATATATAAAGTGTTGTACACATATAATTAAAGTCAAGGATAAAGTAATAATACACAAACTATTACCTATCTTTCTCCTTTTTTCCGCTCACCATGGAGGGGTCAAAATTTCAACATTCCACTCCTTTCTTTCCTCCCATTTATGCAAGAGTCGGTAAAAACAAACATCCAAGATTCGCGATTTCCATTCTACACGTACAGTAAATATACAGAAACAAACACACCATTAAATGTGTGTTTGGGGAAGGAATGTATGGAGATTTCAGGGAGTGAATTTGTGAGAATGAGAGTGTTTGGATTGAGATATCTTATAGTGGACGTGTGAGAAAAGTTTAGGGGAGTTTGTGAATGATCTCATGGTTGTAAGAGAATTTTAATTTTTTTAAAGGTGTTAAATGTTATTTTAGAAATTCATCCTTGCCTATTAATTTTTTTTTAATAATAAAATGAGTTATTTTTGTTTAAAAGTAAACAAATTTCACATAATTCGTAGATTTAAAAATTAAAATTAAAAAATAAATATGTAATAAATATAAATAGATATAATTTAAAATTATAATTAAAAAAAATGTATTCAACAAATTAAATAAAAACACAACTCCAAGTAATTTCTTAAAATATTAAACATGTATTATAAAATTGGAAAGTAAATTTGAAAAAATATCAGATCTTATATAAATAAAAAATATTTTTTTATTAAAAACCTATAGTAATAAAAAATAAAAAATATTACAACAACAAAAAATATAACGTAATTAACGATAGAAAAGAATTTTATAAAGAAACTATTATCAAATAAATTATAACTCATAAACATAATAATTATACAAAAATATATTAATATAAACACAACAACAAATTAAATAAAAACAGAACTTCAAATAATTTCTTAAAATATTAAACATATTCTATAAAATTAGAAAATAAATCGCATCTTATATAAATAAAAAATACTATTTTTTAATATTAAAAAACCTAACAATAATGAAAAATAAAAAATACCAACAATAGAATAAATAAGGGTAAATTCGAAACAACACATGCTGATGTGACTTTTTCTCTACATCTCTTTATTTTAAGGAGAGATGATATTTACTGTTCACAAGTATATCCTCTTATTCTCTTCCCTCCAAAACCTTAAATCCAAATAATAATTATTTTTTTAACATTTAATTCTTTATTAAAAATATATGTTTTTTATTTAAAATTAATATTTTTACATAATGGAAATAGAAATTTTTAATGTTATATTTTTTTTTACATTTTACATACACATAGCATAATGTTATGAAATAGATATAGTTTATTTCTCACATTTTAAATAAATTATTAATCTTATAATTATAAATATTATAAATAATGTTGCAGTAATTAAAAAAACCAAAAAAAGTTAAGAGAAGGAATGAGAAGTTTTAATAATATGTGTACGTAATTCTTATTTTTATGACATTTAATTCTTTATAAAAAAAATACATTTTTTATTTAAAATTAATATTTTTACATAATGAAAATAGAAATTTTTAATGTTATATTTTATTTTTCATATTTTACATAGACATAACATAATGTTATGAAACATATATAGTTTATTTCTCACATTTTACATAAATTATTAAACAACTTTTCATTTTCCAATTCAAACAAAGCATTAAACTGTAAGGAAATTTCATAAAAAAAATAATTATTTTAGATATTTAATACATAAAAAACATTATGGTAACTTTCTTTAAATTAAATTTAATTAGATTAAATATATCATTAATAAACTTGTTAACATAATCTAAATTGGATTATAATCAATAAAATAAACAGACTAGATTTGTGATTGATACTAAATCAAATCAATTTTTTATTACACTGATTTTATATTAACTTCGTCAAATTACGTATAAAATAAAGATTCTTTCTTTATCAAAATAAATGAAATATCTTTTTATTAAGTCTTATTAAACACAAATCTTGCATATTTTGATTTTAAAACACTAAAGAACAAAACATATTATCCTTCAAGGTAAAGACACACACAGTAAAGAAAAAGAACATCAAGTTCTTCTAACCATATTAATTCACATTTTCACAAAATTCTACACTCTTTACCGCAAGATCAAACCTAGATTACCATCAATTTTAATAATCATAAAATAGTATAATTTTTAAACCATGAGTTAGAAAAAATAATATTGCAAAAATAACACTTCTCTGAATTAATATATGGAACAAAATTCTGCACTTTTTACTGTAAGAAGAAAACTACATTACCTAAACAAATCAACATCAAGAAAATAAACAATTTGATGTCAAAAACTAATTTATTGATAAAGAAACACAACAACACATATAGTGTAACAAGAAGAAAGAACCAAGTTTACTCAAAATTAAACCTTCAGGAAAACATGTTATAGTAATTTGTTTGAAATAAATCTAATGGTGACGACAAAACATGCAAATCTCTTCCTCCTTGTTGCTCATTTTGATATTGATCGCAAATACTTGGCAAGATAGATTCACGAGCCTCACTGCTACAACCCACATGATCATCACATGCTTGATAAGGCCAATCACAACTACTAAGTCCCATAATCAATTCCTCAAACTCTAACTCAGTAAGTTCATTGGTTGAATTTAGTGGCGGATCAACTGGATCAAGAAGGACTTCGCTTTGAGAGATGCTTTGCAAGTAATTGACTTGATTTGGAAGTGGGGTGGTAGCAGTAGTATTTTTCTGAGACATGTTTGGCACAAAACCTTGAGGCTTATTCTTCAACAATTTAATTCCTTTGCCACAAGCTTCAATTTTGGCATCCACATGAGCACAGAAGGTCCTCAACTGATCCTCTTCCATGTTTATGATACTTGGATCCCAAGTTGGATACTTGATGCTGCTAATTTGTTTATCCACTCTGGAAATCTCAGCCTCAATCATGTTTTTCCTATTCTCAATAAACTCTTCAATACCATAAGTCTTATGAGGTCTCCAATTCTTTAATTGACTTTCATAATACTTTTGAATCATGGAATGTACCTCTACAGGGTTTTGGGGTGAAGTCACTGGTCCAACATCCCCATTACCACCATCATACACAATCAAACAGTGCTCACCACCACACTTCTTGGAAAATTCAGAGACCTTCTTCATTAGTCCTCTTTTTCTTCGCAAAAAAATTGTCTTGCAAGATCTTTCATTTGAGATGTGTTTTAAGGTTATTCTTGCACGACCCATTTTCTAAGAAAACAAAATATGACAAAAAAGTTCAAGAAGAAACAATAAACAAAGGAATTCAACTTAATAATGTATAGTAAAAAGTATACCTGACAAAAAGGAAGAACAAACACTTGACAAAAGGCAGAAGAATAAAAGAAAGAAGGAAGTCAAATGGGAAAGCTAAAGGAAAAAAGTTGAAGAGAAGAAGAAAGTTAATTTTGGCACTAGTTTTCTTTTGTTGTCTTTTAAAGGCAATGAAACTTTCTCAAGAAATCAAATATTTTTGACATATTTAATGCATAAAAATAAATATGGTAACTTTCTTTAAATTAATTTTAATTAGATAAAATATATCATTAATAAACTTGTTAATTTAATCTAAATTTAGAAAACAAAAATTTAATCTAAATTTGATTATAATCAATAAATCAATAAATATATACAACCTTAAATATTAAAAATTATTCTGTATTAATTGAAATTCCTATGTTACCTTGACTGTGTAATAATGATAAATTTAGATGAAAAGTTATGCGATCTAAATAAAATATTTTACAATAAATGTGTTATAAAATAAACGGACTAGATTTGTGTTTAATAAAAAATCAATTCAATTTGTTATTATGGTAATTTTATACTAACTTCGTCAAATTACGTATAAAGATTCTGAAATATCTTTTTTATCTTTTTCAACAGTAAATCAATATTAAGATAAATTTGGTTTGGATGAAAATATTTTACAATGATTAACATATTTAATTAAAATTATTTCAATTGTTGACCAAGAAAAGGTTTGGTAAATGTGTTTTAAAATAAAGAGACTAGATTTGTGATTATACAAAATCAAATCAATTTGTTATTACAGTGATTTTATATTAACTTTTCAAATTACGTATAAAGATTGTTTCTTTATCAAAATAAATGAAATATTTTTTTTTATCTTTTTCAACGGTAAATGAATATTAAATCTTATTAAAAATTAAATTTGTGTATATTATTGTAATTTAATCTGATTATATTACAAAAGTTGTGCCAAATTTTTCTAAAATTATCAATCTTAAAACAAATCGATAAAAAGTTAAAATAAACTAAATAATTGTAATTTTTTATAATCCTAGAAAAAACCTTTATTAGACAGAATATTAATTTATTATAGTAAATGATGATTATATCCTACAAGTTGCCTGGTAAGTTAATTCTCAACAAGATATATTAAGTGTTGTGCCCTTTAAATTAAAGTTAAGGACAAAGTAGTAATAAACAAACTATTACCTATCTTTCTTCTTTTTTTTGGCTCACCATGGAGGGGCCAAAATTTCAACATTCCACTCCTTTCTTTCCTCCCATTTATGCAAGAGTGAGTAAAAACAAACATCCAAGATTCGCGACTTCCATTCTACACAAACAGTAAATATACAGAAACAAACACACCATTAAAGATGTGTTTGGGAGGGAATATGTGGAGATTTGAGGGAGTAAATGTGTGGGAATGTGAGAGGGAAGTGTGAAGAAAGTCAGAATGTATGGATGGAATATCTTAGACTGGATGTGTGAGAAAAGTTTAGGAGAGTTTGAGAGTGATCTCATGGTTGTGAGAGAATTTTAATTTTTTTAAAGGTGTTAAATGTTATTTTACAAATTTATCCTTGCCTATTAAATTTTTTTTAACAATGAAATCAGTTATTTTTGTTTAAAAATAAACAAATTTCACATAATTCTTAGATTTAAAAATTACAATTAAAAAATAAATATAAGTAGATATAATTTAAAAATTATAATTAAAAAAAATTTATTCAACAAATTAAATAAAAACAGAACTTCAAGTAACTTCATTATTAAATTGGAAAGTAAATTTGAAAAAAACCAGAAAAAAATCAGATCTTATATAAATAAAAAATATTTTTTTATTAAAAACCTATAGTAATAAATAATAAAAAATACTACGACAACAAAAATATAACGTAACTAACGATATAAAAGAATTTCATAAAAAAACTATTATCAAATAAATTATAACTCATAAACATAATAATTATAAAAAAAATATTGATATAAATAGAAGAACAAATTAAATAAAAACAGAACTTCAAATAATTTCTTAAAATATTAAACATATTATATAAAATTAGAAAATAAATCACATCTTATATAAATAAAAAATACTATTTTTTAATATTAAAAAACCTTACAATAATGAAAAATAAAAATACCAACAGTAGAATAAATAAGGGTAAATTCGAAACAAATGCTGATGTGACTTTTTCCTCTACATCTCTTCATTTTAAGGAGGGATGATTATTGTTCAGTGGTATATTCTCTTATTCTCTTCCCTACAAAACCTTAAGTTTGTGTTTGGATTGGGGGTGGCATTGTAGCCGCAGACGGATGTGGGGTGCCCCCTCGTTTGGATCCGCTAAAGGTGGAGGGTGTGGGTGAGGGTGAGGGGAAAGTTGGGCCAAATAGTGAAGAGAAAGGAGAGGGTGAGGGAGTGAGTGTCAGGTAGGATGAATGCAAAGTCATTTGTGCTCTCACTAGATTTTTGGACGTATCTGGACGTGAAGCATGCATGCGCACAGTGTTATGTGAAGAACCTTTTCAGCAAGCACATGAGATTCCTGACCATTGTTCAGAAATCTCTTTGACCAACTTCAAAGCTCAATGAATGCATAGCTAAGTTGGTGAGAGAGTGGATAAGCGTAATAAGAGGTGCAACACTATATATCTGGTTCCCAACCTCATAAAGCAGAGGCAATTTAGTTCTTCAGAAAGCACAAACCTAGAGAGCTTGGGGAGGGTCGTGAGTAAGCATAGTGGTAGGAGAGTGCGCTTGGTTCTTCGTTTGTGACCTCAGGTGAGCTTCGTGGGAATTTAGTTTCATTCTTAACCGATTATCACTGAAAATGAACATATGCCATAATCGATTATGTGGAAAAAATAGTTGATAATCGATTATGCTCATGACATAAAATTTCCGTGAGATAATCGATTATGGTGGTTTTTGAAGCATAATCGATTATGTGGCATAAACCTTTGGATAATCGATTATGTGTTATTTTACACTGAGGTGATAATCGGTTATGTTTCTTAATTTTTCATATTTTTTATTTTCTGTTTTTTGAACTAATTTTTGAATGATTTTTTTAGGCACAATTTGATAAATCTTAGACTTGCATTGTGTCGTGATTTTGTTCTACTCTCTTGAGGTATGTGTGTTTTTTTTTAAAAATTGTGTTTGGATGTTTATTTTTATGTTGAATTTAATTTGTTTAAATTATTTTAAAGTACTTGTTAATTAGTTTTTAATTTTAGATGTGAATATTTAGGAAAATTGATTATCTAAAATTGTATATTGTTAATGTAAAAATTTCATGAAATTTGAATATGTTATTTTTGTGACATGAATTGAATTGAATTTATAGATTGAAATTAGAGATCTAAATCTGTTATTTTAAAATATTGTTATTAAAAATATTATAAAAATTGTTGCAGTAATTTAAAAACAGAAAAAATATACAGAAGATTTTTTTAACATTTAACAATGTTAATAAATAAATTTATGAATGTGTACATAGTAATTTTTTTTTTTTAACTTTGAAGCCGTTAATAAATAAATTTTTGATTTAAATTTACAGAATATATTATTTTTTAGAAATTATTATTTTTAAAGAATGTAAATATAATTTTTAATGTTATTTTTTAAAACAAATATTGTATTAATTAAAAAAACAGAAAAAGATTACATA
>Ga0123342_1007656_pt1 | contig 14142 bp, 9 predicted proteins | sample Turbeawhitnodule_FD_89960 | JGI IMG/M metagenome (GOLD analysis project Ga0123342, IMG submission 89960) | Root nodule microbial communities of legume samples collected from Mexico - Turtle bean Mexico white nodule | ecosystem: Host-associated > Plants > Roots > Nodule | place: Mexico: Nepantla...
AGTTCAGTAGCTCCTTTTCATGTTTTGTTCGGTTCAATTGCTTTCTTTAGAGTTTCAATCGGTTCATTTACTTTCTTGTTCAATTTAATCGGTTCAATTGGCAAGAAATGGGTCTTCCATGTTAGTTTGGTGTTTGGTGCAAGTTTTGGTGAGTTCTTGAAACATAGAACGTTGATCCATTTCTATTAAAAGTGCCTATTCATTCTCCAACTCAAGTTGATTCCATAAAATGTCAAATAATCATCTATATCTTGCTATAGGAATCACATCAGGAAAGGAGGGTGAATTTGGACCTGTTGGACGACGCCAGGGAGGAGGCGAGGATAAAGGCTGAGGCAGTGAAGAGAAGGGTGGAGCGCCAGTACAGCTCCAAGGTGAGGCCTCGCCAGTTCCAGGTGGCGGATCTCGTCATGCGCAAGGCTCGTCCATATGAGTTGGAGAACAAGTTGTCGCCCAAATGGACCGGGCCCTTTAGAGTGACCGAGGCTAAAGGGAACGGGTCTTACAGTCTCGAAATTCTGGAGGGAGGCCCCATTCCACGCACCTGGAACGCAGCCAATTTAAAATTTTACTTTAGTTAAAGAACATTATGTAGTGCACAGTTTTAAATGGGACACTCTTTTTCCCTTTCGAGGGTATTTAATGAGGTCACCCAAGTAAAAGAATGAGTTCAAGTTTACATTGTCTCAATTTCCTTTTTTCGCAATGTAAAGAAACGATTAGAAGAAAAGGGCGCAGTTCAATAAGAAACGAGCCCGTCACCTTGGAGGCAAAGACACCCCAAAGGTAGTGGCCGGAGCATACCCTTCGGGCGTGGGCGTCAAGTTTGAAAGGTACGCATAGCTTAGTTAAAATTCGGGTGTTTAGTCCCTGGGCAGGGGTTAACGGATTCCTTCGGGACGCCCCCTCCCCAGGTAAGAACGGCTAGCCCCGGTGTTTGATGCCTAGACATCTCGCAAGGAAATGGCGGGGGGCGTTTCCTTCGAGTGTGGGCATCAGGCAGTGAGGAAATTTGGAGCAGTGGAGAGCCAGGTGACTTGGCGCAGATACACGCCATGTAGGAGAAGCGCCATCCTTCGGGAAACCTTCTCCTTGGGCGTAATCACCAAAGTCCCCGGTCATCTTGGCATTTAGACACACCGGGGACGATACGACACTGCTTTCAGCATGCCTCTCCTCGGGCGTGGGCCCCAAGAACACTGATCGCCTTGGTGTTTTTAGACACCCCGAGGACGATACGGCACTACTTTCGGGCAGGCCTCTCCTTCGGCGTGGGCACCAAGTGCGCATAGATAAGGGCTGGTTGCCTTGGTGTTTAGACACCCCGAGGACGATACGGCACTGCTTTAGCAAGCCTCTCCTCGAGCGTGGGCACCCAGTGCAGGTAAGCAGGCTTCGGCCAAGATAAGTCCTCCTCGCCCTCGAGCGATGTCGAGGTCATAGAAGAGATGAGCCCTCCTTCATCTTAAAGCGATGACGGGGCCAAGAACACCTTCGGTGGAGAGCACCTCAGGGCCACGGAGGGTAGGTAAAGATCAAGTCAAAGTTTATTATGAGTTAAAGAAGCAGAAGGAATTCGAAGAACAAAGGGAAAGTGTAGATCAGAACAAGGAGAGTCAATGGTAAATGCGAAGATAAAGCACAAACACAATTATCAAAGCAGCAAGAAAGGAGAAGAGTACACAAGGATGTGAGGTTAAAATAGTCAATTATATTCAAATACAGATACAAGTGTTCACAGAGTTACAGAGTTACAGAAAGGAGGCTAATCCTCAGGAGCTTCTATAGGCACGATTCTGCCTTCTACGACTTCATTAAGGGGGCTGCAGCCAGAGATTTCGATTCCCGTGTTTCCACAGGCTGCTTGGGCTAGAGCCTCGGCGAAATTAGATCGGTTATGCACTTCATCCGATTATAGGTGCATGATGATGCAAATGCATACCTATAGGCAGAAATTCTCAGTCAAGGAAACACCAAACAATAACGAATCCAGGAATGAATCACAAAAGTCAACACCTTCCACCTACCAATGAATCCACAAAACCGAACTCCACCACAAACGACCCTCATATTTGTTCATAAACCACCATCCAAAAACGTTAACGAGAAGAAGAAACTCTAACCCTCAAACTTTATTAATTTCTGCCAAACCCCTCCACTTCACACAACACCCAATTTGATATGTCTTTAAATTGACAGTCTACATCAACAATTTCCTCTACCAAATAAGCAACACTTGATGCTATAAGGAGAATCTTAAGAGAAAAAATCAATTTAAATACTTTTTAAAAAATATTAAAATCAAATTGTTTTTTTTTTTTTAAACTAAGGTACTAAATTAAATATTTGCTCTGAGTATAAATATAAAGTAATAAAGTAATTATACCTTAAATTTAAAACTAGATTCTAAGACCTTTTGGTTTACTAGGTTGGTATACTTATTAATAGTGCTGTGCCAATAAATTGTCTAGCCGTTAATTAAAGCTTCAGATGTGCTGGAGCTGTCTTTGGTGGGTTGGTGTATTTGTATTTCTTTAACTTCAACAGCACCTAAAAACTATGAATATTTTATCTTGTTATTCAGAAATATATATATTACTTATTAAATAATGTTGACATGTGACAGAACAGTATTGAAAGCAATAATATGGAGTTGTAATTTAATTATGATATTTACTTGGTTTGAATCTTTGGAAGCTTCCTGTGAGCTGAACTATCAGAGCTTTCACAACTTGGAGCAATTATAGTTTATCTCTGAATTTTGGCTGAAAATAGTGTTATAAGAAATGGTGCTATGGTTGTAGAATAGTCTACTGACGTTAACAAGACAGCAAGAGTTCAGCAGTGAGGATTGCTCTGATTGGGCCTCTAACATTGATGTGGAACTGTGAAATAATTTATGTTTTCACACACACATATGTATAATTAATTTTTAAACCTGTCAACATTTATTTCTTGTTTTAGTCCGTACAATGGGTAGTTGGAAATGAAATTGAGCAGTTACTTCTTCTCTTATGTATAATTAATTATTAAGGTTCAGTATAATTAATTTCTTACTTTTGTTCAATACAATAAAAGAAATAATTTAGTAAAATAAATTTAATACCATTTAATGTTTGATCTGGACGAGGATGAAGTTGGAAAAGGAAAAGAAAAGAAAAGAAAGGAGGAGAAACCGAGTTCAAAGTGAAACTGTTTGGGATGTATAGGAGGAAAATAAATGGATTTTAATGATTTTTTTTAAAGACTTTGGGATGTATAGGAGGAAAATAAATGGATCTGAATGATTTTTTTTTAAAGATTTTATTGATGTAACAGAAGAAATGTGATTTTATATTAATATATTTAAAAAGGAAAATTGAAAATGTAAATTAAAATTAAAATAAATTTTAAAGTAAATAAAGATTATTATAAATTTTAAATATATAAAAAAGTTATATATTAGAATAATAATATATAATAAATTATTTTAATTGATATTAAAAATTAAGTTAATTAATTACTTTATTTATTATTTTAATATTTATTTTAGCGATATATTTAAAAATATAATTATTAATAAAAATTAAAATTTCATTTATACATTAATTAAATTGAAAAAAAAAATCAGCATGTTGATTTTATCTCGATTTTTGTATTTATTTTTTTTCAATTTTTACACGTTCTCGTTACACAGTAATATTTTTTTTTTATTAAAAATTATACTTTGATAATGAAAGTTATATATAATATGACAGTTTTAATAATAATACTAAAAATAATTAAAATAATAATATTAAAAGTAGTAGAATGTGTGTAAAAAAAAATGAATTGTGGATACATCATATTTCTTTTTAATTGTATGAAACAAAGAGGCACTAAGAGTAATGTTACATGTTTTATCGTTTGGTTATTTAAGTGTGATGTAGGTTTGTTTGTGGTTATTTCTTTATTTTAGAAAATTGGTATGAAGTGTTATTTTGTTTTTAAGGTGTCTTTAATTTGATTAATTTTTTTTTTTAAGAAGTTTGTGACAAGTTTTTGAGGTGATGTGTTGTTTGTTTATGTTGGATTTTGTATTTGGAGAGTTTAACCACTTTTAAAATGGTTCATATTTATTAATTTTTTTTTATTAAATAAAAAAAAGCTTATTTCAATTATAAAGAAAAGCATGGAACATGTGAGAATCAAGGGTTTGTTCGGCAAAGTTTGCCAAAGTGAAGGAACAAAGATAATATACGCAAAGACTTTAGGGCCTTTCATCGTGGAAAAGAAAAATAAGTTTGCTTTTTTTATCCAGAACTACCAAAAGTTTTAAAATATCATTAGGCAAATTATTCCCTTCACCCGTAACTTCCTCCTACACTTCCATATTAATAGTAAAAAATTGGTTTTAATTTTTTTTAAAATTTTAAATAATCATAAATCATTAAAAGAAATTATTTTTGGCATTTTTGACATGCGAAATCCGCAGTTTACTTTTCCTCTGGAAGATCCAACATCGTTAAAGGATTACCGACGGTTTTTACGAACCTCTGGAAAATAATTACTTTCTGACGGTTTGTTGAAACCACCGTTACTCCCGGCGGTTTGCAAACTCCCGCTATTTCTGGAGGTTTGGAACCCCGTTATTCTCAGCGGTTTGGAACCCCTGTTATTCCCGACAGTTTGTAACCCCCACTACTTCCAACAGTTTGAAACCCCCGCTATTCTCAACGATTTGAAACCGTTGTTACTACTAGGGTGCAAATATAAAAAAATAGGTGACAAATAATAAAAATATTTAGGCAAAATAACCCTTTATCTTGTATGTTTTACGATTTGTCTTTTATTATTATTGTACTGGACCAGAGCGCTCAGAGCTCAGTGCTCGCTGGTCGGAGCTCAGCATCTGTCTCAGACAAGTCAGCTTGCCTATTGAGCCAAGTTGATGGACCATGTATTTAGGCTTGAGAGGTGTGTTTACTCTTTTCCTGTATACTTAATGTAACCCCTTGTGCGCAAGGCCTAGACGATCAACAAAGGGTAGTAATGGACCTAGGGTTGCGCTTAGTGTGTATGGGTCTAGTACGAGCAAAATGTTTTCTCTAAACCTAAGCCCATGTGTGCTAGGGCACAATGAGCTAGGTTGCATGTACGATGCGTAACGCCTTGCCAAAGGCGCCTACGTGAAACAAATTGGACCCCTGAAGCTGGTACATGAGTTGGTACCCTGGTGGTTATTCTATTAAGATTTTATGCACTCTAAAGAGGAAGAGTTATGTTCAGTTGCGACGCTAAGAGAGTGTGCCCTAAAACACAATATCTTCCCATTGCATAGGCTTTCAGTTGAGAAGAGACTCTCGTGATAGAAAGTTGTTACAAGAGGTAGGCTATAAAAGGGACTTGAGATACCAAGTAAAGGTAGGTTGTTTCTAAGAGTGAAACTAGTTACTTCTTGTTTCTATAAACCCAGTACTGACTTGATCGTCGGAGTGCAATCAACAGGTAGGGCCCCATCCGTCTCAACAGAGCCACGTTCCAGCATAGAAAAGGGGAGAACAGATTCCACCAGAGATAGAAGGAGCCAGAGCTTGGGACTATAGTCAACCGGCGACTAGGTCAACCAGCCAGAACATTTGGCGCCCACCGTGGGGCCCAATAAAACCAGGTCCCACCCGCAGTTGTGCTCAAGCTTTGAGACGTGATGAGGAATACGAGGCAAGGTCTAGTAGGATCAGAAGGGAATGACAACCCCACCCTACAACAGCTCATGGAGACCGTTAGCACCCTTCAAGAAACGGTGGCGGCATTCAGGGCTGACCAGGAAAGGCTCATGGTGGAGATTCGAGTTGAACAGGTACTTAGGCAAGACCAGTTCAGGGCAGAGCTAGATGTGTTACGAGCAAGCAACGAGGAATTACGCAAAGACAACGAAGAATTGTGTAGGGACCTACACTAAATGGGAGAACGCTCCATGGGAGAGCGAAGCCCGACGACTCAAGGAAAGGCTCGCCCCATGCCTTTTTCACAGGAAATCATGGTCGTTGTTGTACCGACTAACTTCATGACGCCCAAGATCGTCTTTAGAGGTACAGAAGACCTAGAGGCCCATCTCACAGCGTTCAACGCTCAGATGATGATCTCGGGAGGAAACGAACGCCATGCACTGCAAGCTGTTCATGGGCACGTTCACAAGCACAACGATGGAGTGGCTCGTCGACCTCCCAGATGGCCACATCACTTCTTTCGATTAGTTTTCTGCTCTGTTCAAAGAACAGTTCATCGTCAATCGAGCTCGATTGCTAATCTCTTTCGACCTCTTCGGGGTGAAACAGAGGCAGGGAGAGCCTTTGAAGGACTTCTTGAACAGGTTTGGGGTCGTCAACCGAGCTCGACCACCAGTCTCTTTCGACCTCTTCGGGGAGAAACAGAGGCAGGGAGAGCCTTTGAAAGACTTCTTGAACAGGTTTGGGGCGTTTGTGGTAAAACTCCAGACTCAGGACGAGGCTTTGATGGTCCATGCCTTTGGGCAAGGGATTATGTTAGCGTCATTCAGTGATTCACTAATCAGAAACCGAGCAAGGACTTTTAGAGAGATCTAACGCCAGGCTATCTCCCACATCACTGCAGAGGAGGCTATGACAGTAAAGCGCGGAAGTTCATACACAGGGCAGGCCAAACCCAGAGAAAGCGTTCGAGCTCAACCGATGAGAGTGCATGAGGCTGTGATCAGGAAGAGGTCAGACACCTACCGAGCACCTTATGCGCCGAGAAAGAACCAAACTAGGTTGAGGGCGAAAGACGAATTGCCTTTTCGACCTAAGTTCAAAATGTCTTACAAGGAATTGATGGCTATGCCAGGTATGGAAGACCAGCTGAGGTTCCCCCCAAAGTCTGATAGGAATTTGGGGCCACGCAAGGAGATTTAATGTGATTTCCACAAAGCCTTCGGGCATGACGTGGAGCACTGCATAACTCTCGGCTACCAGTTGGCAGGGCTGGTGAAGGATGATTTCTTGAAGGAATACCTTGGAGGGAACCAGGAAGGACCGAAGGAGGATCTGCAATCAACGGACCAAAGGCACGAGGTGCCTGTCCATGGCAAGATTAATACAATCTTGGGAGGATTTTCGGGAGGAGGTTGCACCGCCTCTCAGTCTAAGAGGTACGCGAGGGAGGTAATGACAATAGACGTGCGAGAGCCTAATTGGCCGGTCAAGCCTGACCTCTACTTCACCAAGGTTGACTTGAGAGATGTAGTCCCACATGAGAATGATCCAATGGTGATCTCGATTGTGATAGTAGGAAGAAGAGTACACAGGGTCCTCATCGACCAAGGCAGCTCGGTCGATGTGATGTTCTGGGGGACCTTCAACAAATTGCAATTGTCATCCGACCAGCTGAGACCTTACAATGGTTGCTTGTTTGGTTTCACTGGAGACCAGATTGAACTAAGGGGCCATGTGGAGTTAAGGACGACCTTCTCAGATGGCACCACATCTCGTATGACCAATATTAGGTATTTAGTTTTTAATGCAGCTTTAGCTTATAACATACTTTTGGGTAGACCTGCCTTGCACAGATTAGGTGCGGTGGCCTCAACAAGGCACATGAAGATGAAGTTACCCTCCCTTGAGGGAAGGGTAATCGTTATCAAGTCTGACCAGAAGGCGGCGAGGAAGTGTTATGAGAACATCCTGAAGAAGAAGAAATGAATATGTGTGGTCGCCGACCAACCACAGGGGCCTGAAAGGATCACTCGCGTAGAGATCGCCAACAAGAGGCAACCTGAGCCTGTAGGTGAGGTTCAGGAGAAAGAAATTGTGGAAAGAAGTTCAAGCTCGGCACGTCGCTAGGCCAGGAGGTGCAAGATCAGATCACCAAGGTAATAGCAAGGCACTTAAACGCTTTTGCGTGATCTTCCTCTAATATGTCAGGCATCGATCCTGACTTCTTGTGCCACCGGCTCACGATGGACACGAAGGTCAAGCCCGTAATTTAAAGGAGAAAGAAGTTCAATGAGGAGAGACACTTACTTATTCGGAAAGAAACCCAGAAGCTTCTCAGCGCATGCCACATAAGGAAGATCCAGTACCTTGAGTGGCTAGCGAACGTTGTGTTGGTCAAGAAGGCGAACGAGAAGTGGAGGATGTGCGTTGATTTCACCGAGCTGAACAAGGCTTGCCCTAAGGATTCGTATCCGCTGCCTAGCATCGACGCCTTTGTCAACTTAGTTTTTTAGACGCATTCTCGTGGTACAACAATATTCGTATGCACCCCCGCGACGAAAGTAAGACTGCGTTCATGACCGAGCTCTCCAGTTACTGTTACAAGGTCATACTCTTTAGGATGAATAACGCCAGAGCGATCTACTAGAGGTTGATGGATAGGATTCTCGCCCCTATGATAGGGCGAAATGTGCAGGCATATGTGGACGACATGGTCGTCACCTCGCTAGATAGTGACCAACATGTTGCTGATTTGGAGGAGCTATTTGCCACAATAGCTAAGTATGATTTGAAGTTGAATCCTGAAAAATGTGTATTTGGGGTATAGGCAGGGAAATTCTTAGAGTTCTTGCTCACTGAACGGGGGATAAAATCAAACCCCGATAAGTGTGCAACAATCATAGGGATGAGGAGCCCTGCCACTATAAAAGAGATACAGTAGTTGATTGGGTGGATGGCCGCCCTGTCCTGATTTTTGTCAGCAAGAGGAGATAAGGGGTATCCTTATTTCCAGTGTCTTAAAAATATAATTGTTTCGTATGTACTAGCGAGTGTGAGGAGGAGTTTCTCAAGTTGAAGGAGTACTTGGCCAGCCCGCCTATCCTTTGCAAGCCGCTTCCAGGTACTCCCATTCGCTTCTACTTCGCGGTGACAGATCGAGCGATCAACTCGATCCTAGTACTGGAACAGGATCAGGTTCAGAAGCCGATATACTTTGTGAGTAAGGTGATGCAAGGGCCGGAGGTGCGCTATCAGGCCATCGAGAAAGCAGCCTTGGCGATTGTATTCGCAACTCAGCGGCTCCGCCATTACTTCCAAAGCTTCACAGTGATCGTCATGAACAACATTCCCATACAAAAGGTCCTCTAGAAACCTGACGTGGCAGGTCGGATGGTACACTGGGCAGTCGAGTTGTTCGAGTTCGATGTGCAGTACGAACCTAGGGGACCTATCAAGGGCCAGATTTATGCTAACTTTGTGGTGGAGCTCTTCTCAGAAGCTCCTCAAGTAAACGGTGAGGATTTTCAATGGGTTTCCCCGTGGATGGCTCTTCTAACCAGCAGGTTCGCAGTGCTGGTATAATCCTGGAGTCGAAGTTGAACTAGTGGCACAGATAATTACCCACAGGGTTCAGCACTTCGTGTGGAAAAACATCATTTGTCGTTTTGGGATTCCAAAACGTTTAGTGTCTGACAACGACATTTAGTTCGCAAGCCAGCAGCTGGGCAAGCTGTGTACAGAGTCTTACTCAGAGGTCTGAGGAGGAGTTTAGAGAAGGCTAAGGGGACTTGGGCTGATGAGGTACCTCGAATCTTGTGGGCCTACCACACTACTCCATAATCCACCACGAAGGAAACACCCTTCAGTCTGGTATATGGATAAGACGCCGTGATCCCTGTGGATATCCAGGAGAGCTCACCGTGATTCCTAAACTTCGTGATAGAAGAGTCTAACAAAGGGAGGATGGTGAAGTTAGAGTTACTTGACGAGGTGTGAGAGCAAGCGCGTGTCAAAGCTAAAGCCTCGAAGAGAAGGGTGGAGCAGAAACAAAGGTCCAAGCTGAGACCTCAGCAGTTCCAAGTTGCCGACCTAGTGACGCGAAAGGCTCACCCTCACCAGTTAGAGAACAAGATGCCTCCCAAGTGGACTGACCCATTCCGCGTGCTAGAGGTACTCGTAAATGAAGTATAGAGACTCGAGACTCCAGAGGGTGGAGCTATACCCCAAACGTGGAATGGGGCCAATCTCAAGTTTTATTTCAGTTAATGTGTTTTGTCAATCTTATAAACAATTTGAATAAATAAAGGGACACTCTTTTTCCCTTACCGAGGTTTTTTAATGAGGTCGCCCAATGAAAACTCTTCTTGGAAAAGATGTTTTGCCAGGATACTTCGTTAACACACAAGAAGGCAACTTGACCGCTATGTTGTTCGAGTAAGTGCAAAGTGTGCATGATTGACAATTAAACGAGGCCATTTATTCCTCTGGTAAGACTCCAGGGCTTAGTTTACTCGACGATCATACTATTCAGATGGGAAACCTCCTCTCAGTAAGACTCTAAGTCTAGGCGCGTTGAATAGGGTTAAGATTATTTAGCCAAGGCCAGGTAGACTGACCTACCTCGGGGTCAAGGAGTAGACTTGGCGTGTAAGCCAACACTCGACTCAGATACTCCAAGTAATAAAAATTGTTTAAAGAGTAGACTCGGCATGTAAGCCAAGTCAGATACTCCAACCGAAAGGCCTTAATAGAGTAGACATGGCGCATGAGATGACACCTAGTTCAGACATTTTAAAGGTCAAAAGGTTACGAAAGAAATATCTATAACTAGGATATCAGATAGGACGACCTTTGCTCAGTAAAACTCTAAGCTCAGTTAGCCACAACTAAGATCGTTTGGTTTGAGTTGGGGAAAGATGACCTGGCCTGGTAAGATTTTGAGTCCAGGCACCCTAAAGCATATACCATGAGATAGTACGCTCTCTTCTCAGTAAGATTATGAGTCTAGAAGGTGCTAAACCTCGATTAAACAATACCTAAGAGCGCGTAGCTAAGGGTATAAAGAGTGACCCACCTCGGCATGGGGGAACCATCCAAGTTCAGGTACTCTGCGGAAAAGAACCAAAATTAACCTTGTGGGTAGCATTGCACCACAAAGGTGTTAAGAGTAGACTTGGTGTGTAAGCCAACACTCAAGTCAGATACTCCAAGTGAAGAAAATTATTAAAGAGTAGACCTGGCGTGTGAGCTAACGCCCAAGTTAGATACTCTCAGCATCAAAAGGTCATTCAATGGCATACTTGGCGTAAAAATTGGCCCCAAGTCAGATGCTCAAGTCACCCCAAGCCTTGGGGAAGGATGTGTGCGAATAAAATTTCCAAGTGCACAAGTCCTACACAACCAAATTGAAAAATTTGAATCCCTTGCTCGTATAGTTAGTCAATGCTCAAGCAAGTGTGACATCCTTCGTAGTTAGAAGGTACAAGTCATCCATGAAATGACTCCGCCAAGGGCCTTTATGGTTTACCATGCTTAATCAATATACTACATTTTTAGTTGGTTAAGTTATGATATTCGTGTTTACCACGATGTGCATCACTGATACCTTAGTCGAGGTATGACAAATTTAAGCAAGGTAAATAAATAAAGGTGTTAATATATACAAAAGTTCAGAGAAATTGTTCGAAGAGCTACAAAAGACAACTAATTAAAAGTTAATTCAAGACTCTTCCTCGTCCACCAGTCACCCATCTACCACAGTGTTTCCCAAACCAAGTTGGGAGAAATCCATTTCAGGGTAGATTCCCGAAGCTTGGGCGACGACATCCTCAAAACCCGTCATATACGAGTTGGCAACATCATCGGTGAGGACCTCCTTGACCTTCTCCAGCTTCTTGTCCTTATGGACCAGCTCCTCACCTCTCTTGGCCGGCTCCTCCTTCAACTTTTCCACTTCAGCCTGGAGCTCCGCAATCTTGTTGGATAAATCTAGGGCTTCCTTGGACTTCTCAGTCAGGAGAGCCCTAGAATCTTCTTGCTCTTGGTGAAGTTTGGCCATTTCATGCTGAAGACCATCCACCTGTCGTGAGAGCTCGACAACCTTATGAGATTCCTCTTTAGCGGAGCCTTTCCATCCCCTTAGTTTGGAGATGGCCAGGCAATTCCCAGCCAAGGCTTGCCCCAGTTGCCTCACTGCTTGCTCCACCAGCTGGTCTTCCTCCAAGCTCTCAAATTTCTCTTGGCATGGGCGGATAGAATGGTCTTCTCAAGGAAAGTAGGGGCATCCAAGGTGGGATACCACAGTCCTCCCACTGGCGCACTTGCACCCACGCTCTCCTGCACTGCTATATCTCGAGAAGGAGGTGAACTGGTGGAGGGGCTTGAGGAGATGGCGCACGGCCATCTGAGGCAGAATGCTCAGCAGGTTCAACAGTAGCCTTTCACCTCCTCTTAAAGACTGGCCCAGAGTAGGTTTCTTCGTCATCGGCGGGGGTGACCTCAGCAACAGCTTTGAGCTTCAGATCCTTAGCAGGAGAAGCTTAGGCAACAACCTTCATCTTTTTGGCCCTTGCCGCCAAGTCCTTCTTGTTGAGTGTACCCAACATGCTGTCTGCATAAGAAACAAGGGAAATTCAGTAAATAGATATGCAGACAAACACCAATAAGAGTAAAGGAATGAGAGATACCAATATACGCCTAAAGTCCCACTGCGAAGAACTCTTGGCCTATGAGGACGGCGGTGTCAAAGACCACTTTCAAGCTGGAGAAGAAGAGGCAAACCTCTTGTTCCCGTTGGGGCATTTCATCCAAGCATCTTGTGCCTTGGAATCTCGGCTTCTCAGTCCAATACAAGAGAAATCCATCTAGAAGAGTTGGGTCCCTCTTGTTGTAGCAGATTTTCAAGAATTTGCCTTTGAAGCCATTGTAAGATTGCTGGAAGAGTGATAACAAGGCGCTCCCAACTACCCTGTTGAAGGACACCCAAGGCATTTGGCCTCAAAGAAGTAGAGGAAGACCTCCACTGATGGCAGATGGCCAAAATGGGTGCAGAGGATGGAAAAACCTTGAACAAACGCCCAACTATTTGGATGTAGCTGGGCTGGGGCGACATTTATTTCGGTAAGGAGTTCTTTTTCGAAATTGTACATGGGAAGGCGGATGAGGACTTTCTTGAACACGGTGGTGTAGAAGTAACAAAAAAGACCATCTTGGTCCAAGGATTTATACCAAAGATACATTTTTTGGGCGCTCGCTTTTCATATAAAGCACTATTTCCTCGTGGGAGGTATATATGGAGGTTTCTCCTAAGAGGGTATCAGAGGCCCATGGGTACATGGCTCGATAATCCATCACTCAGTATATCTAAAACAAGAAAAGCAAACAAGCAAGGTACATGCACACATTCAGGCATTGTGAACAACGCACATTCAAGAAAAATAACGAAGCTAGCAGAGATAGAAATCATAATCGAATGAAAGCAGAAACAGTCCCAGAATAGTTGATACGATCATGATAAAAGGAGAGGGGGTACCTTGTTTCAAAGAACACGTTGAGGCGAGGAGGTTGCCCAGGATGAGGAAAGAGGTCCAAAAGTTTGAAGAAAGGCACGAAGGTTTTGTGAAAGGGAGATGGAACAGTAAGAAACGATGAAGTTTTCGAACGTTATAAAACTCAGCATTGGGAAGGGCAAGCGATAATGTTTCCCAGCCGTTGATAAAAGGTCAGGTGCGTCGCGCTGCATGCGCCACTACCTATGAGACACGTAAGCACCACGGGATAGCAAGAAGCCTCTTCGCTGAAGCAAGCTCAGCTCGAGTCTGTGTACTGGACCAGAGCGCTCAGAGCTCAGTTTTCGCTGGTCGGAACTCAGCATCTGTCTCAGACAGGCCAGCTCGGCTATTGGGCCATGTGTTTAGGCTCGAGAGGTGTGTTTACTCTTTTCCTGTATAATTAATGTAACCCTTTCTGCGTAAGGCCCGGACGGTCAGCAAGGGGTAGTAATCAACCTAGGGTTGCGCTTAGTGCATACCCTGGTGGTTATTCTGTTAAGATTTTATGCACTCTAGAAAGGAAGAGTTTTGTTTAGTTGCGACACTATGAAAGTGCGCCTTAGAACATAATATCTTCCTATTGCATAGGCTTTCAGTTGAGAGGAGACTTTCGTGATAGAAAGTTGTTACAAGAGGTAGGCTATAAAAGGGACTTGAGATCCCAAGTAAAGGTGGGTTGTTTCTAAGAGTGAAACTAGTTACTTCTTGTTTCTATAAGCCTCTGTCTCAACGAAGCCGCGTTCCAACATAGAAAAGGGGAGAACAGATTCCACCAGAGATATTATTATTATTATTATTGTTATTATTATTATTATTATTATTATTATTATTATTATTATTATTATTATTATTATTATTATTATTATTATTATTATTATTATTATTATTATTATTATTATTAT
>Ga0123342_1007657_pt1 | contig 14142 bp, 11 predicted proteins | sample Turbeawhitnodule_FD_89960 | JGI IMG/M metagenome (GOLD analysis project Ga0123342, IMG submission 89960) | Root nodule microbial communities of legume samples collected from Mexico - Turtle bean Mexico white nodule | ecosystem: Host-associated > Plants > Roots > Nodule | place: Mexico: Nepantla...
AAAAAAATATAAAAAATATATATATATATATATATATATATATATATATATATATATATATATATATATATATATATATATATATATATATATATATAGTGTTTGGATGCATTCCTCATATTTTCAGCATGAATAAAACACAAGCAAAACCGAGAGGTGTTTGTTGGGTTCGTTTGAAAGAGTCCATCTCTATCAATCACCAAACATTGATCTTGGGCATTGGGCCGAAGAAATTTGGGCTTCTCTGAGTTGCGTGCTGTCTCTTTCTTCCTACACCTCCATACGTTCTTCTGTCACTCCATATAAAACGTGAAAATACATTTTTATTTTTCTTGTACCACTTTCATAGAGTAAATTCTGGATTATGTAATCTGAATATGTATTTGAAAAAAGACTTTCGGATTACATAACCTAGAAGCTAAAAAAGACATCCGGATTATGTAATCCAGAAACTAATCATCCATCTAAAAAAAGGCTTTTGGATTATGTAATTTGGAAGCTAATTACGAATTTAAAAAAAGTCTTTTGAATTACGTAATCCAGAATATTATGGAGGAATATTTTTGAAAATACGAAAATTTATGAAGATGGAAAAAGAAGAAATGGAGGTAAAAGAAGAAACAGTCTTGTGTGCAATATACAGTTGTATTAGTTTTTGGCAGTAAACTTCTTAACAAATGTTGAGAAAAAATTGTATTTCATTAAATAATTTTATTTTATTTATGAAAAGTAATTTTTAATATTATAAAAGTATTCATATTAGGCTACGCATTAGTAAAAAAATCTCATGCTATATTTGTATCAAGATTCAAAAAGTGAGTTATATATAATTTATATGCATTTAATTACTATCAAAGTTAGAAAAAATTGATTTTATTAGAGTGGTTGAAAAGTACAATTAATAATCAGTACCTAATTTTTTTACCCGGTTCAATCTTTATGGTTCAAATCAAGCTTAGAATAAACACATTTTTGTAATAAAAAAAACTTATATAACTTTTTCTTATCCCAATTTCTGTTTTCAATGGACATAGTGTGACCACGACAATTTTCATTTTTTGTTATTTCGCAGTTAAAGATAAGTCTGTTTCTTGCACAGTTTCGTTAAACATGGTCGGAAAATAATAATAGATTAGGCACTTTAATTAAATATGAAAAGGTAATGAATTAAAAAAAGATGCAAAGGTATAAATTAAATTAGGAACTCCATGCGACATACTTTAATTGAGGTTTTAGCGAAAAATTGTTCTATTTTAACTGTCAATTAAAAATATCAGTAAAATATTATGGCTATCCTTCTATATTTTTTTTTTCTTTATCTCCTTCACAAATATAGTTATTGTGTAATACCCACACAAAAAAGATGTGATGATGAATATTAAACACAATTTAGGTTTTCTATTTTTTCGGTTCTAAAATAGGTTTGAGAGGTAAGGAACATTTAATCGAAAATTGATGCCCATAAAAAGAGTGTGTGACTGTGAAGAATGGAATTAAAGCCAAATTTGGGGCATGCGATGAAAAGCAGGGGAAGAGTGGGCCACATATGAAGTGTCACCGCATGTTTGATTTGGCGAAGAGGCAATAAAACAAAAGCTTTATAGACGGAGGAGCCACAGATCGAAGTGGACACGTGTCGTGTGGCAATTGAGTTGCGGAAATGGAAGGGACGGTGGTGATGCGTTACGGGTTTGTGGTGTGGGAGGGTGAAATCCGGGCTTTAAAAGCGCAAGTTCTCAGAGGGCAGTACTTCCCTTCATAATTCAGTTTTGAACCCAAAGAGCGGGTCGCTGAGATCGGAGAATCCTTTCTTCCAAACGCCATCTCCATCTCCGTCTTCAGGTCACTCTCTCTTCTCTTCTCTTCTCTTTCATTCGCCGTTTACATTTGAGTATCATCGTTATCTCGCATTATGCTTCTGTCTGCCTTGTTCACCGTTTCTGATGCTAGTTATTGTGGAATTCTGACTCCTATGGTCTTAGGATTATGCAATCTGTGTTCCGATTATGGAATTATTAGGATTTGTTGAGTTTCTTAGAGTAAGGCCGCGTAACATAACCTGTTTGATAAGATCGCAATCTGCAAGTGTCAGAAATGGTTGTCTGATTGTGTTTAGGCAAGTTTCGTTAAAATCAGATCGAAAAACTAGCTGCTGAAGTTGCGGTTTCTTGTAATCCGCTGGAAATTGCAGACAAATACAGCTGATGTTGCTGCATTGTCATGAACACTCGCAAGTTGTTTTTAAAAATCTTGAATCTAATATGAAGATTCGAGTATTATGTTCTCTTCTTTGAATAAAATTAAATAAAATATTTAATAGTATTTGTATAGAATTTAATTGTGATATGCAGTTAATGTGTATATTTTTAATGTGAATAAGTAAAGTATTATTTACCATAAAAATGATTGTAATGATTCTCAACTCTGTTGAACTCTAGTTAAATTGAATATGGAAAAAAGTTATTTAAAGTATAAGGTCTAGTTTTTTAAGGAAACTTCTCATTAAACATTTTCAGAAAAGAATGGAATTAGTTTCTGTTTAAAAAATAATCTGACATATTTAGAACTGCACCTCTTGCAATTCAATCACCAACCGTAGGGTGTATCTAGATTCTTGGGAGATTTAAATATAAAAAATTTCGGATCACCCTGTGAAGTAAAGATATCAAACAAGAGAATGATTCCCGTGATTTAGGCCTCTTTAGGTTATATCATAAATTCTGCAAACGTTTTGTTGTAGCTAAGAGCTCAGGATCATCGTAGCCGATATTGCATGTGTAACATTTGTTTAGATTGTGTATGTGAAATGCCCTTGTTCTCAACGTGCTGAGCGGCTTTTTTTTTTTTTTTTCTCAGATCTTAAAATAAAAAATGGCAGTTGGTGAGGTTATTCAGCCACTCGTCTGCGATAATGGGACAGGAATGGTCAAAGTAAGATTCCTTGATGGTTATATTTCCAATTTTTTTTTCCTAAAGTGATTGGATTTACTAGTATTTTTGCTTTCTGTTTTTTGCATAAATGAGAATGGTACCTTTCACTCTCTATTGATTTACTGTGAGTCTACTGTATTCCAATGTTCTAGGCTGGATTTGCTGGGGATGATGCTCCAAGGGCCGTGTTTCCCAGCATTGTTGGTCGTCCCCGTCACACTGGAGTGATGGTTGGCATGGGCCAAAAAGATGCATATGTTGGGGATGAAGCTCAGTCCAAGAGAGGTATATTAACTCTTAAATATCCCATTGAGCACGGTATTGTGAGTAACTGGGATGACATGGAGAAGATCTGGCATCACACCTTCTACAATGAACTCCGTGTTGCTCCCGAGGAGCACCCAGTTCTGCTCACCGAGGCACCTCTCAACCCAAAAGCTAACCGTGAGAAAATGACCCAAATTATGTTTGAGACCTTCAATACCCCTGCCATGTATGTTGCCATCCAGGCTGTTCTATCCTTGTATGCCAGTGGCCGTACAACTGGTTAGTCACTTCTTCAAGAAAAATATTCTGTTCCATGTTTTAGCTATTCTCTAAAATTGTTAAGCTGGTTATTTTAAACCTTCAATGCTCTGAGAAGGCCCTTTTTGTTCTCCCTGTGACAATGTCATGCTTATGTTGTGGTGGAAGACTCTTTCTTCCTAAGCTGACTAGAAGTAGTAGAGCTGATTTATGAGGTTGTCTAACTTGGCTGTTCTTCATGCTTGTTGAATAAACTTGTGCAGGTATCGTTCTAGACTCTGGAGATGGTGTCAGCCATACTGTCCCCATTTATGAGGGCTATGCTCTTCCACATGCCATCCTCCGTCTTGACTTGGCAGGACGCGATCTCACTGATGCCTTGATGAAAATCCTTACAGAAAGAGGTTATTCCTTCACTACCACCGCTGAGCGTGAAATCGTAAGGGATGTAAAGGAAAAGCTGGCTTATATTGCCCTTGATTATGAGCAAGAGCTTGAAACATCAAAAACTAGCTCTTCTGTTGAGAAGAGCTATGAGTTGCCTGATGGACAGGTTATCACCATTGGGGCTGAGCGTTTCCGATGCCCAGAAGTTCTCTTCCAACCATCCATGATTGGAATGGAAGCTGCTGGCATTCATGAGACCACTTACAATTCGATCATGAAATGTGACGTTGATATTAGGAAGGACTTGTATGGCAACATCGTTCTCAGTGGTGGTTCTACCATGTTCCCTGGTATTGCGGACAGAATGAGCAAGGAAATCTCAGCTTTGGCCCCTAGTAGCATGAAGATTAAGGTGGTTGCTCCACCTGAGAGAAAGTACAGTGTCTGGATTGGTGGCTCTATCTTGGCTTCTCTCAGCACTTTCCAACAGGTAAAGAATTATTTAAAGACTACCAGTTATTTTAATTGAAATTGCGTAATGTGGCGATACTAATATAATGACATGATGTTTGAAATGCAGATGTGGATTGCAAAGTCTGAGTATGATGAGGCTGGTCCTTCAATTGTACACAGGAAATGCTTCTAGATGCTCCTTGGTGGGGTCGGCGATAGAAAATACGGCCTCCTCGTTTTATATTATAAAATTTTGGGTTGTTAAATCAGTTTACTGGGTTGATGGCGGAGTAAATTCTTTGATTTGATATTTTTTTATCATTGGCAGTTGTTGAACGGTTCATCTTTTTTCAAAAGCCTCTCACCTTATACTTTGTTCTACATGATAAGGAATGGGTCCCTCAATATAACCGTTACTTTCATACCTTAATTATTATATGGGCTAACAAACTAAAACCTACAACTATGGCTATGGCCTAAGACAATTTACACCACAACATACATTTTTTATCATTCAAATTTATCCAACGAATTAAATTCGAGGATGATATATTTTTTATTTATTTTTAGATAATTTATTATATTGGTTTTTGCACGCTTTTAATAAGAATTTAAAACACTTTACTCAATTCAATATATAAATATCTTTACTAAAAAAATATAAGAATTTCAAGTAAAAGAAAAATTAATTGTAAAATTAAAATTGTTTAATTTAAAAGTTGAGTCACTTATAATCGAAAATAATACTTACATTAGGGCTCGTTCATTGGACGAATAAGATAAAAGCATATGTGATATGCTAAAATGAGATATGGTATGATAAAAATAAGATAATATAAAATCATATCAAATATGTCATACACAAAAAATTAAGTTTAAATGCTAGTTTTTTTAATTAACATTTCATATAATTTTTTAAAAGTTGACTTTTAATTCAACTTTATTTTTATGAATTATGAAAATTATTATAAATAAATAAAATTTAACAAACTTATAAAAATTTATATTTTATTTATCTAAATAGTTTTAATGTTATAAAGAAGTTATATAAGATTTAAAATTATAATTAGTATCTAAAAAATATTTAAATTATTATTATTTAAATTAATATTTTAATAAAAAATATAGTTTAAATTTATGTATCACAATAATTATAAATATAAATCCATATAATATAATATGATATATTATCATATAAATTAATATTAAAAAAATTATATAAATTTTATTTTGTTTATATAGTTAACTTTTCTTAAAACTATAAATAAGTTATATATTTTTGTAAAATTAATATTATAATAAAAATATTTTTTCAAATATATTTGAATAATTAAATGTTTATTTTAATTATTATTATAAGTTAAATTTATGTATAAAAACTCACGTTTGACGTTCATTTCTGTCCGTAGGGTATGAGCAATCCAGTCATATGTTTCGTAATAAAGACTCAAGTCAAAAGAAGAGAGGAGGAATTGTGTATAAAAATATCGGTGGTGCAATTTTGCATGATAAAATATATTAGCTTATAAAATATTAAGTAAAAATATAATGTTCTCAATTTTCAAAAAATGTGAAAAATCACATTCCTTTTAGATTCTGTTGACAAATGGTAGAATGACCGAAACATATTGCTTTTGTTAAATATAAAACTTAATAGAAACAAATATGATCTAAAATAAAAACAAATATAATGTAAAATAAAAATATATGTTTTTAGATAAATATGAATACCTACGTATATTTTATTGGATAGAAATCAATCTTAAATACGAAAAATTCTCTAAGTAAGAAAAAGATGAACCCGATTTTTTTAATGGTAAAGAACCAGTTCCCTAAAGTGCTTTGTAAAATACATTGCGATTCAACTTTGTTAGAACTGATTAGTTTATAATTAACATCTATAAGGAAATTAAAACTTTATAATAAATTATTATGCAAATTTTGTTCCTACTTATAAAGCTAAACAATTTTCTAGTCGTTGTCATTATAAATTGACATATTTATTTACTGAAGAAATAACTTTTATTGTAAGGTTACTTTTTCACAAGTCTTTAATAAAAAAGATTGATCTACCAAAAAGCTACCTAAGTTTTGTTTCCTTGAGACCACACAACACAAGCAAAAACGCACACACACGGCACACATTGAAGACAGAAGTGACATACCACGCGGCATCATGAAGTCAGTGCAAAAGTCAAGCCTTCCTCTTTGTAGTTTCAAGAGAAAATGATCACTGAAAAATAAATAAATCTCCATCAAACTCGCCCTTCATTTTTCCTTTTCCCATTGCCACTCTAAACTATGGAGCTTCAACTTCCTCTCCATGCCTTCTAACGCTCTACACTTCTCAACTCAACCACCCCACCTCATGGCCATGGATGACTATGAATGTGATGAGAAGGTCCACGTGGCAGTTGGGAAGTCCCTTAAGAAAGACACCACTTTGATTCAATGGTGTTTCACCCATTTCAGCAGTGCACATATATGCTTACTTCATGTTTATCGACCTTCTACTATGATCCCCACACTATGTAAGTCTTGGTCTTTCATATTCATGTTTCTGCACTTCTTTTGAATTTGGATTTTGGTTTTCCCCCTTTGAATTTTGCTGTCAATTTAGCTCCTTTTTTGTATTTTGGCACTTTGGCAGGCTCAAGGTTGATAATTGAAGTATATATAGTATATTGGTTATTGAGAATTTTTCATCATATCCCATGATTTGATTCGTGTAAAGTTGAAATCTTGTGCAGTAGGAAAATTGCCAGCATCCCAAGCTAGTCCTGAAGTCGTGTCTGCTTATAGAATAGAGGAAAGAGAAGACAGCAAGAGGCTTATGGAGAAGTACTTGAGCCTTTGCCGTGCAGCTAAGGTATGCAGGCATCTCTTTGCGTATTTATAGTCACAACAAATAGGAGATTATAGGCTATAATTTTAATGCTGATTTCCGCTTGTTCATCTGCACTATGGTTAAATTTTTGTTGATTTCATTTATGATGGAAGAAGTTACTTATTTTTTAATTTTATTTTATGGCCTTTGGAAATGTTTACTGGTAAAGCTCTGAGTCATCATTCTGTTTTCATGTTTCTCCCTTCAGAATATGAGTAGTTATAACTGAAATTTTCATTTTTTTAAACTATCTCATTATGTACTATATGTAATGCAAGTTGTGGGAAGACCGCAATTATTAATGGTCTTTGTTAAAGTAATTTGTTTTCAGGTTAAGGTAACTAGTATCATTGGTGAAGCTGATCAAGTTCAGAAAGGGATTGTAGATTTGGTTACTGTGCATAATATCAGGAAGCTTGTTATTGGAGCAATAACCCCAGAAAAGTAAGTAATGCATTGATCACCAACAAATTCTGTCAGACAGAGGGAATTTTTCTAGCTTGCAATAAACAGCTTATTCACTTCTTTAACCCCTTCTAGTTCAGAAATGTTAATGTTATTCTCTTATCTCTCCATGTTTATCTTTTCTGTAGACTGAGACTGACATATCTATGACTTCCTCTGCTTTTATAACTTGAACCATTAAATATACTCCAGTCATTTTCTTACCTTTCCTTTTTACAAAAATAATGGAAAAATGCAGTTGCATGAAACTCAAAAGGAATTCCAGTAAAGCAAACTTTGCTGTTAAAAATGTTCCTCCATTCTGTGAAATATGGTTTGTCTATAAAGGTAAACACATTTGGACAAGAGAAGCTTCTGAAACTCCTTGTTTTGTGTCTTCCCATGCTCAACCTGAGACTACAACGGCAGAGAGCTTGAGTTGTAGATCATTTCAATATGGTACAAATGAATTATTCCATTCAGAATGTCTTCAATCAAATTCTACAAGGACTACACGAAGTACAGTTCCCAATGAAATCATTGAAGCAGAAGCCACTTTTTCATCCAAATCATCCAGTTGCAATAGTTATTGTTCTCCCCAACATTCAGCTAGTCCGCATATAGATACTCATTCAGAGCCTGAGGAAGAAAAAATAGATAGTCAACTTATTGAAGCCAAAGCAGAAGCTAATGCTGCAACAGACAAGGCCCTTGTGGAGCTGTTCAAGTGCAAAAGGTTGGAATTCAAAGCCATTGAGGCCATTAATAAGGTAAGCATGACCTAATCTAGAAGTTTTGAAGTGTCCTTGTAAAGAAGCCTTTGCACCTTGTTCCTTATAAGGAATGCTGCCAGGCAAATTATTACTTGCGATGAGGGATCAAGTATACTTTCTTGCATAACTAAGTAACAATGATATAGTATTAATGCATGAAGATTCAAGAAAAAGGCCATCTGAAAGATACTAGGATTCTGTAAATAAATTTTCTGAAACATAGATGTTTAGTAAAAATTGTAGAACAGACCAGGAAGTAGTAGCAAGAACCGGTTTTCCCAAATTCATTGAAGTGCCCAAGTTTATTGTTGAGAAATTTCATGGATGCAACGCAATGCAATTTCACTACATATCTCCAAATTAATGACTTGTGGTGATATTTAGTATATATATATATATATATATATATAGTTTTTTCTGATATTTCACAGGGCTTCTGTTCCAACACGAGTTATTAATCTTTCATCAGGTGAACTTTTTTGAATCTGCCCATGCACATGAAGTAAAGCTCAGAAAAGAGGTTGGGGATGCAGTGAGCGCTACAATACAGGAGCAACGGATGTTCTTGGAGGAGAAAGAAGAAATTTCTAGAGAACTGGAAAGGACCACAAGAAGTATTTCCCTTCTAGAAAATTGTGCACATGAAATCAACAGTAAGCTAGATGAAGCTACAAATGAACTATCACTAATTCAAGCATCCTCCTCAAACCTGCAGCATGAAAAGCAGGAAATCAGACGACAGAAAATGGAAGCCCTACACTGGCTTGAGCGGTGGAAAAGTTGTGGACATGTTGGAGCTGATCACTGCATCATTGGGTTTTCCGAAGAATTTCCGGAATTGGCAGAATTTTCATTATCAGATCTTCAAAACGCAACGTGCAATTTTTCTGAGAGTTTCAAAGCTATGGAGGGTGGATATGGTTCTATTTATAAGGGAGAAATGTTGGGTAGAACAGTTGCTATAAGGAAGCTCCATTCACACAACATGCAAGGATCAGCAGAGTTTCATCAAGAGGTCAGTTTTCCCAGCCTTTCTGCTTTGAGATATTTATCTTTTAGAGCATGAGAGGATCATTGGAAAAATGTTATGCTTCAGAAATTGGCAAGTTTCACTCAACTGAACACACTAACTTTCAATTCTTATGAAATTGTAGAGGATATAGAAAACTAGAAGACTTCTCATTATCTTCTAAAAAACAAAACAAAGGTTCTATAAATAATTCTGGCTCCCAACAAAATTTGTTTTCCTAAGCCAGAATTAGATAAGCGTCAACTAATAGAATTTTAATTCTGTTCACAAATTGTTATTACAAATTCCCCCCTACAAAACAGGACTTGTCCCCAAGTCCTTTACACTGCTCTCCACTCAAAATCTGGATATTGAGTTTGCAATTCAGGTAATTCTTTCCATGTTGCATCCTCGGATTGGTCTGTTCCCATTGAACTAAAACTTCAATAATGGGCCTGTTGTTCTTTTTCATCCTTCTATCCAAAATCGCCATAGGTTTGACGACTAAGTCTCCATCTTCATTGAATGTGGACAGTTGTTGTGAAACGACATGGCTGCCATGATACTTCTTCAATAGGAACACATGAATGCATTATGAATTCTGGTGTCCTCTGGAAGATCCAATCTGTATGCCACTTTCCCAATTCTTTCAATAATTTTGTAGGGTCCATATACCTTGCTGATAACTTATGAAAAGATGTTTTTGCCAAAGAATGTTGCTTGTATGGTTGAATCTTTAGATACACAAAATCACCACAATTAAATTCTTTGTCTATCCACTTTCTGTCAGCATACATCTGCATCCTTTCATGAGCTTTACAAAGGTTCTCCTTCAACATTCTTCCAATCTGATCCCTTGTCTGCATAGTGTAGTCTAATGCCTCAATTAAAATTTCTCCATTATCTACCAAACTAGGAATTGTAGGAGCATATCCATATAAAGCTTCAAACGGTGTCATTTATGTGGTGGTATGAAACTTTGTATTATGTATTATACGAGAGTTCTCCTTTAGCTAAATGATTTGTTCCTCTTTAGGCATTCTCCCTGTAGCACATCTCAAATAAACCTCTATGGACTTGTTGAGGTTCTCCGTTTGTGGTCCATCGGTTTGAGGACTGAAAGTTATGAATCTTAACAATCTAACACCATGTGATTGCATTAATCCATTCCAGAAAGTACTCATGACAAATTCTATCTCGGTCATGAATGATTTCCTCTAGCCAACTATGGAACCGGACCACTGTATTCATGAATAATTCTGCTACTTTTGCTGCACTAAAAGGGTGAGCTAAGGCTATGAAATGAGCATATTTAGTGAGTCTATCAATGTCTATAATATTGCGCTCATCAAGTGTGGGATTTAGGCAAACCTGTGATGAAGTCCATAGAAATATACTTCCATGCTCTATTAGGAATCGACAGAGGTTGAAGAAGCCTGCAGGTAGTTGATTTACAGATTTGAACCGGTGACAGATGACACATTCCCTAATCCATCTCTTCACATCCCTTTGTAGTCCCTTCCCATAAAACTGCTCCTTATCTTCTATAAGTGAGACAGAACCAAAATGACCACCAATGAAAGAAAGAATCATGAAAATGACTCAGAACTTATGTCTTATGTCTTGTTGATCACTAATGACAACCTTGCCTTTTCTTTTCAATACAATATCATCAAAAGTGTAGTGCTTATAAGGCTGTTGTGCAAGTCTGATCTTGTCCACCAATTTCTGTATATCCTCATCAATTTTATGTATATCCTCATCATGTGTAGTTTTTCCATTTTAAGCATACTGTTTATATCATGTGTAGTTTTTCCATTTTAAGCATACTGTTTATATCATGTGTAGTCTTTCCATTTTAAGCATACTGTTTATATCATGTGTAGTCCCTTAACAAGCCCTCGAGCCTCCTTTGAGCCGCCTTCTTAATAGAAGCCGTTGGGTGACCCCGAAAAGAAGAAAAGAAAGATCGAAATAGAGTAGAGGTAATGGTGGAACGAATGGTAGTCAAAAGCAGCTGAACTCAATCCCAATGGCTACCAGTGTCAGCTTCTAGGGATAGTAGGAGCTCCAGTTGCTCTAACCATTCTAGTGAACCGGTCAAGACCAGCAACTATGAATACCCTAGTAACTAAGCTTTGAATATGCATTGGTTCCAATCCAAATCTCGTTGTTTGGGTCTCGAGATGATATTTAGTATGACATCTTCATCAATTTTTCATCGTTTTGTAATATTGATATGAACTCCATGTATGGTAGCATAGCCGCTCCCAGGTAGAGGAGGGATGTGTTAGGCCATCGACATCCCAAGTAAACCAATTGATATTCCAAACATGCAACACTAACAGAAATTATAAGATGACTTTAAACACTTCCAAAGCATTGAGGATTTCCTCAAGTACTTTTCCCTTTTCAAACTGCAAGAACACACATTAATACATGGGAACAAGACCCTGACCATGTCTTAGGCTTTTTCTTTTCCTTTAATTTTAGCTGAGAAAGTGTCATATATTAATTTCAAATTTCTCCAACAAAACCATCAGAATATTATTGTTCTTTATTTCAGCATTTAGAATTGTTATATGAATGAAAACAAATCAATGGATTCTCCTTCTCAAACACCATTATAATGTGTTAAAACATTGTCATTTTTCGTAATTGGTTTTAGTTACAAAAATACATGAATTCTATGATCTGTGAAAATGGAATTTCTGTCTTCTTATGTTATCCTAACCTGTAATTTCCCCTAGCATAGATATTGAATTTTTAAGAAGAAAATACGTATAGCATCTATTTCTTTCTTGGCTTGACTGTCTACCGTATGGATTTAGCATGCGTGTTTGATGCAACCAATGTTTATGCTTGTGTGACCAGGTTCGAGTTCTTGGTAGTATCCAGCACCCTAATCTGGTTACTTTGCTTGGTGTATGCCCTGAAGCCTGGTCATTTGTATATGAATACTATCCCAATGGAAGTCTTCAAGATTATCTATCCCGAAAAGGAAGTCTTCTCCCTTTGACATGGACTATCCGAGTACGATGGATTTCTGAAATTGCTAGAGCTCTCTGCTTCCTACATTCTTCCAGACCTGAAACTATTATTCACGGTGGTCTGACGCTTGAAACTGTCCTTCTTGACACTGGACTTAGTTGCAAGATATGTGATTTTGGGTTCAGCAGGCTGGTGAAAGAGGAGTCACTTTCTCTTCCTTGTTTTCACTTAAGCACTGAGCCAAAGGGTTCTTTTTCGTATATAGATCCTGAGCTTCAGAGAACTGGAGTACTAACACCTAAGTCTGACGTATACTCTTTTGGACTCATCATTCTGCAACTCCTCACTGGTAGGACTCCAGTTGGATTAGCTGGTGAAGTGCGCAGAGCAATTTCATGTGGAAAATTGTCTTCAATTTTGGATTCTTCAGCTGGAGAATGGAATTCCACAGGGGCAACACGATTGGCTGAACTGGGATTGCAATGCTGCCAACTGAACAGTAGAGACAGACCAGAGTTAACACCCTCTCTAGTGAGGGAATTGAAGCAGTTGTACGTTTCAGAAGAGCGACCAGTGCCACCTTTTTTCTTGTGTCCAATCTTTCAGGTAATTCCTTTTTGTTATTTATAGAACTAGATTTAGTAGTAATATTCATGCAATGACTCAAATGAAATACATAGTATTGCCGATGATTCTACCAGTGATTGTTTCTTAACATTCTTAATTTCATGAATTTAATTTAAGCATGAGACTTGGGCATGGGGCATGTGGCATGAGTTGTAGAGAAAATTTACTAGATCATCACAGTCTTTGTATTTATGTGGGTCATGTTTATTTGGTGTTTCTTCAGGAAATAATGCATGATCCTCAAGTTGCAGCAGATGGATTTACTTATGAAAGGAAGGCCATAAGAGAATGGCTGGAAAATGGGCACGAAACTTCTCCTATGACTAATTTAAAATTGAGTTACCTGCATCTCACTCACAATAACGCACTTCGATTTGCTATTCAAGACTGGCTTTGCAAATCTTGAAGTTCCATTAATTCATTTATCATTGTTGTAAATATCTACATTTTTTTTTTGCATGATTGTATTGCCTTTTTTTATTGCTTTCTAACTCATATCAATCATCCTTAAGGCTTTAATGATAAGAGACACCAAATCGGGATGGAATAACATTTTTAGTCTCTTCTACTTATTGACTGTAATTGAGGAATATATAAAAGTAGTAAGTTTCTAGATTTATCGGATTTGAGACATTAATTAATCTTTTAAAAACTCAGTAAGATCTTATGAAATTGCTTTAATCTATCTTGAACTTACTCAAATCATTAACACATACAAAATAAACAAGATGCCATTTTCCCCTGATTAGTGAATGGCTGTCTATGCCCAACTTCAACAGGCTATGTGATTCCGTTAAAGTAGCTATAGAAGGTTGAGTGCCTGCACAGATTATGGTCTCCCATGTGTTTAAGGATAACAAATTTGTTTTCTTTTTATAAGAAAATGATAAAAAATGGTAAGAAGAAAAGATGTTTCTTATTCTCTTATGTGTATATTACATCAGTCATGTATAGGAAATATATAGGGAGTTTCTCTCTCCCAAATTACAATGTAATTAGGTAGGATACTAATCATGAGATTCTATAATTATTAAATTAATTGCATATAATTGGGTACAATATCGTCAAATATTGCATACAATAATTGCATATAATTTTATAATTATTATTTCCTT
>Ga0123342_1007658_pt1 | contig 14142 bp, 9 predicted proteins | sample Turbeawhitnodule_FD_89960 | JGI IMG/M metagenome (GOLD analysis project Ga0123342, IMG submission 89960) | Root nodule microbial communities of legume samples collected from Mexico - Turtle bean Mexico white nodule | ecosystem: Host-associated > Plants > Roots > Nodule | place: Mexico: Nepantla...
ATATATATATATATATATATATATATATATATATATATATATATATATATATATATATATTGTTTCTTCTCATAAAAAAAATTAATTATAAAAGCAATGATAGCAGTTCAAGACCGAAAATATTGAAGAAGTGGAATCATGTATTCAAAATTGAAATACAAATAAAAAATTATAAAAGTAAGAATTTAATGGGAATTTAAAATTCAACAAAACTTATAAAAGTTGTTTAAAAATGAACTAAAATGGTGAGACGCATTTAAATTAAAATAAAATCTTATAAAATTTCTCAAAAAGTTTTACATTAAAAATATTATAATATCAATGGGCACTTAAAAACGTCTCATCGACCTATATTTATGTATATGGGTGAATTCTACTTAATTCGTTTTAAATTTCTCAAGAAGTGCAATAATAGGTCTGATCTAATATAATATTGGGTTGAAAATTTTAATACAACCGTATCACAGTGGTTGGATATTGGCCCAACAAATCTTTTGAAAATAAAAAAGTTAAAAAAAAATACCAACCAAATAAAAAAAAAAAAAATATATATATATATATATATATAAATTAAAAAATAATTAAATATAAATTTAAAAACTATTTATCATAATAAAATAATCTAAATATTAATAATTTTTAATTTCTAAAATAATATTTAATTTAATTAATATAATAATTAATTATTTTTTCTCTTTACTCTTTGTTTATTTTTTTCAATGATCAATGTAACAGAAAAGAAAAGAAGCAATGAGAGAGATAAAAGCTTTTATATTAGGTATTATGGAAAGAAGGTAGAGGGATGATAAAGATAAAAGCTTTTAGGTATTACTGTAACTTGATTTCAGTTATGCTAATACCTTAAAATAAAAATAATGATTTGTCATCATATATAAAAAAAATATTATTTAAAAAAATATAAAAATATAAAAAGACTATTTATAAAAAATATTAAAAACAAACTAAATGTAGTCTACTATACTAAATACTAATAAATAAATTATGTATGAATAAATCTTAAATTAATTAACCTATCATATTTCTCTCAGGAAATGGATTACTTATATTTCATACTCTTATCTTAAAAAGTAACATGGTAATGCCTGGAATCACATGCTTGACCATTATTAGTTTTTGATGAAAATTTTAGCGAGGGATTTAAGAGTTGAGAGCAGCATGAGTGCATCTGGGAAGGTGGAATCCATAGGTATAGGAAGAGCATGGTTGTGGAGAAGGAACAGTAATTATGGCGTACTTTCTGAGAGGTATGATGATGATCTCAAAGAAGCAAATGGCATCATTGCAGAATCAGAGGTAGCTAAGAGAGAAGCAGTCCCACCATATTTCTGAATTCACATTCCCCCATTTCAACCACATAGTGCTCAGACACCCAGATCTCACTCTACAGATCAAAATGGAAATGCTAAAGGGATTTATCCATTAATTCTTTTATGCAGTACAACCTTTTTTCGGACTCAAAACGGGGCCTCAGCCTCCACTTTTTCACCTCACCTTGAATCAATTCTCGAATCATTGTGCTTTCCATCATTAACTTCCCACAATTCAAATCTCTTTTCTTCTTTATTCTCTTCATATATACCCTCACAAAATATATAACATGAACTACTCTATTCTTATAATCTGTGTAACTTAATATTTTAAAAACTTATGAAATGAGATAGATGTAAAGTACTTATTTGTAATTACTTGTGGTGGCCGATTGTCTTTTCCTTTAATAATGTTTATACATGAGGAATGTGAAGAATCAAAACCAAAGATGCTTATGCTTTAGCATGAAACATCCAAAAACTCACCTTGCCAGCTGTCAATGAACATGCAACTGAATAAAAATGTTGCAAAAGGACACCTGTTAACACTGGTTAAGAAAACCAACTTTAAAATTAATACGAAGGTATTTTTAGTAATGTATAATTGAGCAAGGAAATTTAACATATATGCAGAAAACAGTTAAGGGATGAGTAAAAAGAAAACAAGTATTTTGTTCAAGGTTTTATCTATGAAGTTAGATACTTTTATGTTTCAGTAATTAGAAAAATGTATTTTAGATAAGAGCTTCATTGAAAACTAAAAAATAGTTTATGTGGTTGATTAGTTTTGCTTAAGTGTGTAGTTTGGTTTGGTGTGGCACTGGTGGACCATGTAGCCACATGCCATTGAATACATTATCCCACTGGGGTAAGTGAAAGGATGGTATTGCCCATTGCCAAGAGTTGCTCTGCTGTTTGGGGCCCTTCTCTTCTCATCAAGCTTAACCATATTTGCCCTTTTCTCTACTGACAAGTGGCATCCACATACCCAAAAGATCAACTTACCTTTTAACCCTTTCCACCAATAACAAACATGTTAATGCATGTGAGTTTCATCATCTATCAAAGTCACAATTTAAGACCCAAAGCAACACGCAATATACATGATCCAAAGAAGCTTTGTTTTTAACAAGTTGGAAGTCTACAAATTTGTTATGCCTCCAATCCTATGTTTCTCCTTTCTTTCTTTTTCATAACAATATTGCACACACACTCCATGGTAACCCCCTTTCTCTTTTCACATTTATATGTAGTAATCAGACTTTCCTTTTCAACCCTTTAGTTCATGATGAATTAATACACTATGATTCAAGCTTTTGTCTTCATATAAAGTCTCTAATTACATTTCTAATTGCATTTAAATGCATGCTTAAACTTTGAGGACTTTTGTTGATGTTGTTTGAGGAACATGACTTAATTGGCTTGTCTAGGAACTATGACACCAGCAACCACAACAGAACATTGTATATTAATTGTCACTTCTTTAGTCTTCTTTATTCGATTTCAGTATTAATTTGTTCTAGCTAAGACTCCCAGGACAATTGGGTGGAGGGCATGAGTCTTGTGGTTTGTGGAGAAGTGCTGGTATAGGGTCTCCATCCATCTCAACCGTCTCCATCCAAGAGAATCTCTCTGTCATATTTAATGGCTCAGGCACATAAATGAAAACCAACAGTATTATTTATTTGTATTTTTTCTAACATAAAACAATTCAGTGGTAGTTTTACCTTATGTTTTCTGGGAAAAATATGTTCTCATATCTTTACAGAATTAATTAAAAATTAACACTTTTTTTGTTAACATCCCTGTAAATTCAAAATAATATTATAAACATAAAGGTATGCTAATAAATATAACTTTGAAATACTTAGTAAAACTGTAAAAAGAAAAGAAAAGAAAAGTGAGATAGACTAAATGTGTGTTAATAAGAACTAAAAATAGAACATGTCAGATAGAGTAAAAAAGAGTAATTGGAAAGCACAGTGAAAGTCATTTTAGAGAAAAAGAAATATGAAATATGATCAAAGGAAGGAGTATCCTACACTAGGCTTTAAAGACGTGCATATCCAATGCGATGCAACACCTCAAAACATACATAAAATCTGTGTCGATCACCCTCGTGTCCATAGCGTGCATTTCTCATGTCTGTATCTGTTTCTATACTTCTCGCTTTTAGCAGACATTTGCTTTCCTTTTCATCCTTACCCATATTAATAATACTATAACCCTTTCTTGCCCTCAAACCTTCTTCTTAATTACAAAGTTTTTCATGCACTATATATATATATATATATATATATATATATGTGTGTGTGTGTGTGTATAAAAGAAAGAAAGTGAACAACATGTAATGCTAGGTCTCTTTCTCCGAAACACAGAAAACCTACAATAAACAATCCACAAAACAGAAGGTCCTTGATCGAACAGCTTAATGAATTAGTTTCCTATTCATGAAACCAAAGTGAAACAGCATAATATTAGTTATGAACAAAACCAAAACAAACCAAGTATATTTTTTAGCCCTATATTGCTGCAACAAGTAACGGAATACATGAGTATACATACTAGTCTATGGCCACTAAAAAATATAGCAAATTTTTCGGTGGCTGTCATCTAATCCTTCCCCATCACAAGACACAAATCATAGGCTTTTCTTGATAGTGCACCATGTATTTATACTGTGTGAAAAATAGGAGGAAAAACATAAGTGGTTTTCATATAAACATTTCCAGGAATTGGCATGGAAATTTAAGAGAAGATATAAAAGAGCTCTTGGGTAGAATGAATACATTATATTATAATTTTAATCTGATAGGCACTACCATACTACTGCAATTAGGCCATAAAAGGCATTCACCATACAAAAAGTTATTCTGCAGGAATGACTTATGTCAAACCATTGAGCTCTTTTTATTTTTAAATTAGTAATAAAAGTTACATGCTATGCAAATTTATACACGGTATTGTTAAGTATGACTTTAGAGGATAGTTTTGTTAAAGAACATAAATCACGGGGTCTACGTTCAAGCTTTTCTTAATAGCTATAGGCAAGAGAAACTTTACCTTTATAGACTGGATAATTTCTCGTACCATTGTATTCTACACTCAACAGTTTTCATCTGTAAAATAACTTTAGGAAATGAAGAGTAATATGTTGTTTTATGCGACAAATCCTACATCTTTAGTTTTCCTCGCAAAATGTAAAGAACAACCGTGTACAATAGCCCGAAATCATAACCATAAATATAAATTCTATAACATATAATACGACTGCATGATGTTTAATTTGATGGTAAACATAAATTTAATTTTTGCGTCTAAATTAGTTGTTATTTTTCATGTAAATAGAAGCTGAAAGCAACGAATCATCATAGATCATAGAGGTGATTTGAGAGACGGTTCGGTTGTTGGTTTTTCTGTGGTCTGCGAGGATTTCCTTTTTATAATAATCTTAAAGAAAATAATTTTGGGGTACTTGACCTGCCATATGTAGGTCATGTCATCGAAGAAAAAGGGAGCTGAGGGTCCATGCATCTGAATCAAAAGCTGTTGTTTCCCATGTAGCTCTTAAAACCAAAAAATTTGTGGCCAGTGAAGACAAATTATAATTTCAGAGAGTACAGAAACAAAAAGACTTGCCAGGTTCATTGAGAATATTGCAAGTCATTAAACTCTTTACAGAATTGTTTCCAACGGATTTATACACGTTTCTCAAACTTTTCTCCCAATTTGATTGCAAAAAGCGAAGCAAACAAATTATTTCCACCTTGAAACTTGTCATGCCATTTGTTTTAAAAAGAAACAAATTATGGATAATATACTTCACATAGATGTGTTCGTCTCCAGTTATAGCCGCAAATAATTTCCCATAATTGCTTATTATATTCAAGAACAGGTGTTCCACTTAATGCAAGCCATAAAACAGCACAATATGGAACTTTTGAAGACTGAAACAAGTGGTTGTTGTTTAAGTATCTGCCACACATAATAATAAAGACAAACTATTTGACTTACTCAATATAGAACTACCTAAATTCTCAAAATTAATTTATGCATGTTTGATTTCGTATAGAATCAAATTAAAAACAAAACCATTACTTAAATCTAAGTTGAAGCTACTATTAGTAATATCCATTTTTCATGTCCGAAACGTTGATTTGAGAATCCAAATACCAATTCACGCACTTAGAGGATAGAGATATACTAACATTTTATGGATCCTAGATAAAGCATTATATAATGGTTCTTTATATATAAACAATTCTTTTCTATTAAAAAATATTTGCTCATTAAAATATTTTAAATAATAAAGTTATAACAAATTTTAAAAAGATGTTACCTCTTTTCTTTTACTAATTCTTATGTCATCTTTTTATTTTGTGGTTCCTTTTATCACCTATAATAAAATACACAAATAATAAATAGTTCCATGCATCAGTTCTATAAGCAAAACTATTAATAATAACATTATCTATTATTATCTAAAAGATTAGAAGGTATTTTATTGTTTAATGTAAAAATATGTTTTATGAATGTAAAAAGCATTCCGTTACATTAAATGATGAAAAAAAAAGAGTGAAGAATACTTCCAAAAACATGTAAAAGGTTAGAATTTATAATAGTTAGTAGTACTTTTCTTCCAAAAATAATTAAATGACAGAAATTTAAAAAAAAATGTAAATAGTACTTTTCTTAAAACATCAAAATGACCACGCGGATTGCAGAACTATGCGCACTTGTATATAAGTAAAGGGTGCAATTGTTGACACCATGCATGCACGGTTGATATGTACATCAACACCAATAACAATAATCTTAAACTGCGTCTTAATCTACAATCCCTGTAATTTCCTTTCTCTTGATAAGAATTTTTGGATTGAAGAATATTTTTCTTGCGATAGTCCAAGCTGTTTCCTCGGTCAAAGGACACACAGTTATCATGATCGAGTCCAAAACAAAACATTCCAGTGCAAAATCAGAACATGTCCCCCAGTGCAATGGTTTCAAAACAATCGCACACAACGTAACGAATTGCATATTAGGAAGTAAAATATAAACATCAGAACGAAACAAAGTAAAGCACCACCAAGTTGAACAAGATGCAGTGGCACCAAGTATTAAGACAAACTCCAGCATTAAAATTTCTCTCAGGCACAAGTACATGAAATAATAACCGTTTTCTGCACTTGTACTACTTATTAGACTTACTTGCTATTCTCATGAGCTATAGCAGTAATCTGGGTGTTTGTTTGTCCTAGCAAACTGCTTATGGAACGCGCTTTTACCACGCCAAGCTTCATCCTCTTCTTCGTGATTATCTCTGGCTTCTTCTCCTCCTCCTCCTCCCCAAAGGGCTCAGCAACACTCGTGTTTTGCTTCTCAAGAGAAGAAGAAGAAGAAGAAGAAGGGTGGTTTATGTGCACCTTCTTTGGTGCAGTTGATGCAATGGAACGGCTTCTAACACTTGTCATGCTTCTGAGTCTTACCTTCCCCAAGTGATGCTCACACAGGGAGTAACCAACCAGCGTTTGTTGACAACACCTCCACCCCCTCCCGTTCACACGACTGCACCTAGAACCTTCCATCAGTGCACTACCCCTTACCCTCTTCTTACTCACACTCACATTCACGTTTACATCATCCACTTTTGTTTCTTCTCCCTTCTCTTCTTCATCTTCCTCTTCCGTGCTATCCTCGTTGCGAGAGGAACACTTCTTGTTCATCTTCGTCTTCATCTTCGCCTTCATCTTCTTGCTATGAGTAGCAGCAGCATTATTCTCCTCGAGTGCCCCTCTCCTTTTCTTCAGCGGAATAGCTTTCTCTTCCTCGTACCATCTATCTGAAACGCATGAATAACACTAACACGGTCAACACCAGCCAGAAAGACACAGTCACATGCATTTAGTCTTGGCCATTTACCTTGAGTAGAAGAAGGGCTTAACGGCGACACCACCCCAGCTAGAGTTTCCAAAGCCAAGTTGCGTCCTTTCCTACAAACAAAGCAGACCCAGAAAGACCCACAACCATAAGATATACATAGATGTACGTGAATACATAAAATTTACGGTAAAGGATGGGAGTTGAAGTGAAAATAATAGTGCAAAACTTGGAAAGCAGAAAACACAGTGTAGTTGGGGACCAGCATTTGGTGGTGGCTACTTGTGCACCTCTAGTGCAAACGGTAGATGTCCAATTTTGAGAAAATAACCAAGGACTTTGGTTAGATATGTGGGAGAGTATATATGGTGGCTACACAAACCTCTTCATCAAAACAACTTCAACAGTGTTTTCCACTGATGTATTTTTATAAATAATAATAATAATAATAATAATAATAATAATATTTTCTTTTTTCATGCTAGTTAAAAACTTCAAATCTAGATATGGGTCACAGTTCTTTTAACCTTTTTTACTATGAGACTTCATGAAAGAACAAGAGAGGGGAAAAACGATTTCTCTTTTTTCGTTCTTACCTGGTATGATTACCCTTCTCTCTGGAGTCTTCTCCACTTTCTTCCCTTCCAACAACCTCCTCCTGCAAAAACAAAATATACATACGATCTTGTTCTTGTCCCAAGCGTGCCCCTTTCTGGGTGTGCGAAAAACAAATTTATTAATTTAAAAAAAAAAAGAATAAAATAACGAATTTGAGACCAACGGGTAACCACTTGCTAGAAATTGGACAAAAGTGCACTTGTAAAAGCCCGCATCATGAAATTTCGAAAAAACAAAACGGAAATAGTGAAACAATTTTTTTTAAAAAAGGGGAAATAGAAATTAAACAATTAGTGTTTGTGTGTGTTTTTACTTACCAAAGGGTCTTGCTTGTTGTGCTGTCTGTGTGCCCCACTTTCACCGATGACGGAGGGACAATCCCAGCCGTTGCTTGGCTTCCCGATCGAAGGGAGAGACTGATTGGATGGCTGGCAACGATCCAAGCTCCACGAAGCAGCATGGCGATGGAGCACTGCTGAAGAAGAAGAAGAAGAAGGAGAATGTTTCGCTGCGGTGGAAGCAGCCTCGTTTAGTTGCACCACCACCGGCGACCGGCTGATCAGGTGTGGATCTGACAGAGGCGAGAGCGACGACGGGAAAAGAACCGGCCTTTTCCGGATCCTCATCGGTGCAAAACAGAACAAAAAAAAAAACACAACCCACCACGAGATTCACTCACCCAAAACCGATCTTGAAGTTTCAGATTTCAAACAAAAACAAGGTAGAAAGAAAGATAAGGAAGGGTATCCATAAACCACTCTATAGCTACTGCATCTACATGCCCCTTCGAAGACCAAGAAAAAAAAAATTATGCTTTTATCAACTCTTTCTCTCTCTCTCTCTCTCTTTCTATCTCTCACCCTTCACACACAAACGCATACCTACACTCTCGCTTTCTCTCTCTATCCATCTCTATCTATCTCCATATATATTGCTTCCTTGAGTTATTATTCTCTCTCTAACTTTTATTTGTTGCACCACAGAAAGGGAGTTGTATGGGTGAGGGACGGCACGTGCGACGGAGTTTTTGGGAGGAGGGGGCACGTGTGAGAGTGGCACCGGGTGGGACGGTAGCCGGTAGAAGAGAGAGAAAGAGAAAGGGACAGAGTACGACGAGGAAATGAGAGTGGAAGAAAGCATTACATTACAAAATTACACCAATTTTTAAAAAAAAGGAAAAAGAAGAAAAATTTGATAAGAGAAGAAGGGAGTGGGTGGTGGCGTTATCGTTTATACTTTTAAGATGAGAGACGGTGGGGCCCGCAACCCCAACCCTCCTTAACCGTAACATTAACCTTCTTCACCTTTCTTCATGTCTTCTTCTCTTTCTCTTTTGTTCTCTTCTTTTTTTTATCTCTTCTTCTTCTTCATCTTCACCGTTTATTGCTCAACTGTTTATATCCGACAAAATTCTTGTCTGAACAAAAAAAAATTGTGTGAAAATGATGAATATGTTCTGGTTTATTTGGCTTTAATATGCTGCTTAAAAGGTGCAAAGAATATGAACTTTACGTCTGATGCTAAGATCAGATTTATAACCTTTTTGTATCAGATCAGACTCCAAGCACTCCTTTAAATATACCCTCAGGACTAACAACACTCACAAAAATTCATACAGGATCTTCCCGGGTTAAGATTGTTTTTCGAAAATTGTTCCTTTTTTAATTCTGTTATCAAGTTCATAAAAATAACTCTGTAATAAAATAAAAAAAATTAGATACCATCTTAATATCATTACACCAATTAAACATGAATCTTAGTGTATGATACTCTTATTTTCTCACTTCTTTATTCACAACACTTGCTTCAATTCCTTAACCACCGTTTCAACTTCTCCCCAGAGTTCAGAAATGCTAGCAAAATACATTTTGGATAAATTCTTTATCATTAATGAAAAGCTATGGAGAATAATATGTGGAGTTCATCGAATACACAGATGTGGTTCATCAAAATTTATAGTTTTTAACTAATTTTAATTAATAATAAAGAGTGTATTTAAAAAATTATATTTAAAACTTAAAAGTATTGATATTGATATTTAACTTCTCTGAAATGAGAGGTGTTGCAATTTAGATAATGAAATGCACTTGTTTAATTATTTAGTGGAAGATTAACGGTTGAAAGTTGAGATAAAGTAAAATTTAAATTTAATCTTTGATTTTTTATTTTTTTAAAAGATAATTACGATTGTATTTTATATTTTAAATGGTATATATTCTTCTGAAACGTGAATCATATTTTAATTTTAACACATTAAATTAAGTTCAAAAGCATGAAAAGTCAACTGTGTTTGATGACATAAATTGACGATGATACATGTGTGTCAAGACTATGACTTTCATTGATTTTTCAAGACAGATTGAACTTATGAAACAAACTCATTGTAATCATATTGAAATGGTTTTCCGAAAAATAATAAAAGTTTTAGGTTTTAGTATAGTTAAAGTTTTATGAACGTAGCAAAATTGTTCAATGAGTTCCCCTTTACTAAAATGTCATTAAGAATAAACAAGGGAAGCTTATTTGGCTTAAGATTAAAATTTGTATTACTGTTATTATTGTTTCATCTTATAGCTTTTGCTATTTATACCTTCCAATAATGCTTATGAAAAAGAAAATAAGAGAATAAAGTTAAAACGATAATAAATAAAAATATAACCAAGTACATTTTGGATTAGGTATACCTTTTTTTATAAAGTAATTTTCGACAACACTAATGTTTTGTTTGGATGACAAAGTGAAAATAAGGGAGTGAATTTGAGATGATTTAAAGAGAAAGTGTAAAAAAATTAGAGTGTTTGGATTAAGATAAATAGAGTGAAAATTGTAGGGAAAATTTATGAAAGTTTGTGAGTAATGTGATAGGTGTGATTGAAATATGAAAGTTTGTGAGTAATGTGATAGATGTGATTGAAATTATATTTTTTTAAATTGATAAGAATGTAAGTTTACAAATTTACCCTTATATCTAAAAATTGTTAAAAAATTAATTTGATTTATTTATTTATAAATTATAATTAAAATATTATTTAAATATTTATAATTATAAATATTTGATAAAAATTATTTTTACATTAAATAATATTATTATTTTTATCTTTACTTTTTGTAATTAATATAATTATTATATAAATTTATTTCTATATTATTAAAAAAGATTTTTTTTATTTATATTTATAATTTATTATATATAATATGATTAATTATGTTATTTTATAATAATTATTTTTTATAATTTTTGATTGTATTTTATATTTAAATTATAATTTTATTTTAAATAAAAATAATAATAATTTAAGTGTAAAATGAAAAGGATAAGAAAGTAAATTGTAATTAATTAATTAAGTAAGTAAATATAAATTTATTTAGTAAATTGTAACTTTCTTCACAATTTAGCGAAGAAAGTTTTGATTGATTTTTTTTTCGATTTCCGTGTTTATTTTTTACTGTATCTACATTGATATTTACGTTTTTCTTCACAAACAATAAACACTTCCTTTTCATCATTGATATTTAAGTTTTTCTTCACAAACAATAAACACTTACTTTTCATCGCCTTAAACCAAACGGGACCTAAAAGAAGTCACACATGAAATATAGTAATCTATCTTTAGATGAAATAAATGTCACATGACTTATTGTCCAAACATTACCTACAATATCTTTCAATATGCCACATATAAGATTTGATTATAAGGACCGAGAAAAATAGTTTTGAAATAGAAGTGATACAATTAAAATGACACTTGAATATTTTATATTAAAGTTAAAAGTATATAAATAAAAATTCAGTTATTCAGGTTTCATTTTAAAAGAACCATCATCTTTCTAAAAAAACTCATTTTTTTTTCTTTTCTCTACCTTCTCTCTAAGATTTTGATCTCCTCGCTCATAAGTTTGATGATCGAAGTCCGCCATCAGACTCCTGGCAGTGAATAACTACAAGACTGCTTGATCATAATCTTTAATAAAGTAAGCTCATTTTTCTCTTCTCTTTGAGTCAAATTTTGCACTTGTTAGGTTTGTCTTTGCATAGGTTTTGCATGTGACTCTTTTAGCTTCAGGATTAATCTCTGTTAATTCAAGGTCTTACTGATATAGTTAAATTTTTAATCAAGACTTTGTGTTGCAACTTAAGCTACCCTTGAGCTTTTGGTAGGTTTTGAGCTCTTAGTGAGCATATGCTTAAGTTCAGGTAAGGGAAACTAGTCTTAATTTCCAATAGAACCCTAGGCTAGAAGATATGGATGTGGGGTTGACGTGGTCATCAGTCTCAAACTTTCTTGCATGATGGTTTGTTTTAAGTATATTAGAAGTTGATTGAGATTTGAATGTAAAATTTTATATATGGTAGATGTTATAAAATTATTTTTTTTTTTTATTTGAATAAGTAAATAAATGTATTTAAATAGTTTAATGAATCACTTAAAGGATAATGTTGTTGAGTATTTGGTTGTTTGATGTTATTTAGAGTAATTATTCAAATGTAGCATGAACTTTATTACCTTGCTTTAGTATATTTGATAAAATAACAAATTGAATGAAAATATTAAGTGTTCTCGAGTCCATTTTCGTTCAAACAATAGGATCTCGTTCAAGCAAAAATGGGTTAAATTCTGAGATACTTTCTGGTCTATTTTCGCTCAAACAAGATGGAATATCGTTCAAGCGAAAATCGGAAAAACTTTGGAGTGACATTGGTTAATTTTCGTTTAAACTAAAGATTTTCGCTCAAGCTAAATTTTATGGGTTGCTCGCGGGTGTATTTTTTCTCAAGCAAAAAAATAATTCCAAAAAAAAACTTAATTTTTATTTTTTTATTGTGAAAGCCTAGTGTATTATTGCTTATTGTTTTTAACTGGAAATTATACATTTTATTTAAAAGTATGATTAAAGGAACTTAGTTATATGGTAATTTTGAGATATGTTTGGATTGTTTAGAAAGTTTAAAATATGTTGTGATTGAATGATTTATTGATGTGTTAAATGAAGTGTGCAATGATGTGAAAATGTGATCAAAACATAGTATTTTCAGGAAAGAAAATACTATGTTGAGATTGTTATGATGGTGTATTGATCTGTCAGGTCTCAATTAATGAGACGATCCTGACTCTACGTATATAATGAAATCACACAGATGAAGTTAATCAGTTGGTGAGAGTCGAAAGAAGTTCATAAGACTTTTTCTGTGGTTTGAAATATAATATGCTCTTTCAGGTCATATGAATTTACCCTATCATACTAGATGATAAGATGATGAAATATTGAGAGGTTTATGTGCATGACTGCGTGGATTTCACAACAAGTAGTATGACAGGTGCACGTCTCATGCTAATTTCAATACACGAGTCTTCCGGAAGTGTCTATGTGTTGTGAGTCAGTAAAAGTATGACATGAGAAAGATGAATTGTGAATTTTGATAAACACTTTATGGTTATGTGGAAATGCATGAGAATTGATGACTTTATATGAATATTTAAAGTTATATTTATATTAGAAGTCTTAAAAATAGCTAGTTACCCTTCGTTTTGTTTTGTGGTTGTATTCTTTAATCTGTGATGATCATGTATTTACACGGGAGAAGATGATGTTACAGGTGATAGAACTCCTCAGAGGGAAGCTGGAAGACGAAAATGTTTATTTTCTTTTTAATATTTGTTTTAATTTTATGTAAATATTTAAAGTCCTATGAAGAGAGTTATGTTTTGAAACACTACATAAAAGAGTTGTAAACATATTTGTATTATGTTTATATATTTATTTTGATATTTCATACATATTATGGTTATTAGATATGGGAAAAATAAAGGAATGTAACATTGATGAAAAAAACACAATCAATATCAATTTTGATAGAAAATGTTGTGAATGCATGTATAATTATATTCTTTTTTATTCATAGAGAAGATAAAAGAGGGGAGAAAATAATTTAAATGATGAGAGGAATAAAGAATATAAGGTGAAAAATAGAATTTAAACAACAATAAAAATAGAGATGCAAAGCAAGAATTAAGAATAATGAAGGTAAATGAGAAAAAAAATAGAGTACTTATTTTTATAAAAAGGATATTTTACTAAAGAAAAATATATGTTAAAAAGAGGGTACTTATTAAATGTGGGAATTTTTTTTTTTTTTTTTTCATTTTCTTATTTTTGTTTTAAACCTTTTTAAAATTAAAATTTTCACTTTTTTTTTATATTTTAAAATTTTTTTTTTTTTTTTTTAAAATAAAAAAAAAAAAAAAAAAAGAAAAAAACATGTTTTTTTTTTTGGTTTTCTTGTGGGGAAAGAAGAAAGAAAGAAAAAAGAGGAGGAGTG
>Ga0123342_1007659_pt1 | contig 14139 bp, 5 predicted proteins | sample Turbeawhitnodule_FD_89960 | JGI IMG/M metagenome (GOLD analysis project Ga0123342, IMG submission 89960) | Root nodule microbial communities of legume samples collected from Mexico - Turtle bean Mexico white nodule | ecosystem: Host-associated > Plants > Roots > Nodule | place: Mexico: Nepantla...
GGGTGTTGACTTTGAAACTTATATTGTAAATATTTGTATTTCTATATGTCCTAATCATGTATTAGGAATGTTTTGAAAAACTCTAATTTTGTATAGAAATACGTAGAACGTTTTAAATAGTTAAATGTATTTTCGGGGTGTTGCACTCCACTACAAGAAATTGTCCATTTACATACCGATTATTACATATGGATCTGAATTTGTTTGTAAAGTGAACATTACATACAAATATTTACACACATATTTAATTCAGTATATAAATAGACATTACATACAAATTTTAATGTATGTAAGAATAAAAGTGATTACATACAGATTTTTCTGTATCTAAGAATAAAAGTGATTACATACGGATTTTTCCATATAAGTCAAAAGTGATTACATACAGATATTTACATACGGATTTAATTCGTATGTAATTTTAGCGCCATAAAACAGAAATAATTACATACAAATTGTATCTGTATATAAAGTATTACATACAAAATATTTTTAATAATATTAATAATATCAACAATATTTAAAAATATTAATAATATTAACAATATAATAATATTTAATTTTAATAATATTAATAATATCATTTATACTATTAATATTATTCATAATATATTATTAATATCATTTATTTATATTATAGTATTATTCATAATATAAATATTATTAATATCATTTATATTATAATATTATTTATAATATAAATATTATTAATATTTATACTATTAATATCGTTTACAATATAAATATTATTAATATTACATAAGAACTTATCTAAATTGTTACATACCGACGATAAATCTCTGAAGAGATTTTGAAACTGTGAAGAAGATAAAACCTGTCATTTGTGAAAATTTAATAAAAAGGATAAAGTTACATTTTTTTTTAATCCTAGAATAAAATTGATTTTTTTTTTAAATCACTCTTCCATCCACATTTATATATATATATATATATATAAAGATTTTGTTTTTAAAAAAAATTCTATTTTTATCCTTCATAATATTAAAATATAATAAATTTGAAATTTATTTATTTTAAAATGAAAATTTGAATCTTAAAAACTTGGAAAATTTAAATTAAAAAGAAAAAGTCAATTTCTTATAATTTTACTGTTTTTAAAATTCAAATAATCCATCCTAATAAAAAACTCTATACACAATAAAAAAATGCATATAATAAATTTTTTTTAAAATTATAATTATTTTTAATAAAAAAATTATAATTTGATAATATATTTTTATTTCAATATTTATTATAATAATATTTTTTTTTCAAAGAAAAAAATGTACAATATTTAAATTAAATGTTTAAATTAGTGTTTTTGTTTTTAACATGTGTAAATATAAATATATAATAAAATCTGCAATGATATTTATAAATTTACATTATATATTAATTTAATAAAATTCTAATTATTATATACTTATAATGTAATATTTATAATAAAAAAACATAATACTTTTTTTTTGTAAATATTTAAACATTATTGCACCAGTTTCTGCTAGTATATATAATAAAATTAAACTAAATTGCAATATATATTATTTATGAGACACAGATCTACAAAATGTTATTTCTTCCCTTAGAGACAAAAAAAATATGTTTAATTATTTTCAATTAATTGAATAATTAAACTAAAATTAAAGGGAAGACTAATTATGTTTACTTATTAAGTGGATATCTTCTCATTCATGGAATACTTAATTAATACCAATATATAAGAAAGAGAATTGGTTAATGATTATATTAAAGATAAAGATTAAAAAATCAAAATGTTAAAAATTACAGTTAAAGTGGATTGATAATATTAAGACCTTAAGAAGAAAAACGTTTTTATTCTATTTTCCTAACGTTGTCTTCCACAAAACCTAATGAGATTATACACAACCACCACACCAAAATGATGCGCAAGTAAACGTTCATTGCGTTTGGACGTTGACATAAGTGATTGTCTCCGACATCAAAATTCAATTGCTTTTTTGATTACCTTCCAACGGAAAAGAGATGCCATGAATTCAGTGTTTCAACTTGCTACGCCTATATTACATAAACAAATATTATACTTAAATAAATAACTTAGTCCAAACATATATTTAACAACTTGAATACTTAGATGCTTCATTTAAGTTAAAATAATGTGTTAAATATGTGAATCTATTAGTTTCTTTCTTCATTATCTTATACTATCTGGTCCATGCTACTGCTATTTTCTACACCATATGATTTGGACGTGTTACCCTTAATTTTGATCAAGTTCAATGTATCCAACTTTTAATTAAATATATGCACATATTATACCATTTTTTTTTTAATTTGAAAATGATACCCATGGATGATACATATTATCAATTAGCCTTTTAAGCTGACTTAATTAAAATATCAAACCCTGGGCCATTATATAACCACACTCCTTATCATCTCCTTTTACTTTGCTCCAAAAATGGATATTTTATTTATTCAGCTCTTTTCTCGCATGTCTCCTACTATATAATATGAAATTATTAGATAAGTTCTGTTAAATATTTAAACTATTTAAATAATATGTTTGTAAAATAGGGAGTGTTTATGAGTACAAATATTTGCCTCCTTTGTTGGCAACAAGTAGAGACTACCAAACACTTGTTCTTTGAAAACATGTTTTTTCTGAGAAAAGTTTTTATTTTTAATTCATTTGATTAATGAAAAAAATTTATTTTTGTAGCAGTTATGTTAAACAAATTTTAGTAACATACATCTTAACGAACACATTTTCTCTACCATTATCTTCTTTTTTTAAATTGAAGCTAGCTATGTAGAAGTCACTAAATGAGACTAGTATATTGATCTCTTTACAATGCCTTTTATTCACAGTTTAACAAGTTATTATATGAATTTCAATTAATAACCAAAAAATTGTCAGAATATATCAGAGATTTTGATCTTAACATTTTTCAATTAATGTGAAACATTTGAACAATTCATATATACTTCCAATTGGCAAGGGGTTCACACGATGAGAGCAATATAGTTCCATTAACTTTTTTTCAATGTAAACTAATGAAACTTTTTTTGCAAGTACTTATAATTAAAATAATAGTTTTACCAATAATATTCAGAGTTAGTTTGTAACTGGCTTATTAAATATATAATTTGAAGAGTTAGATTAGAATGTCAATAAAAGAGCATGGTCTGCATAACCTTCCATGCCGGAAATAAGTGATGTTCATTTCAATATAAAAGGTCAATGATGAATCCCATTTAACTAAATGCCAAATTTTGAAGTCATCATTGTAATCTTAATTCCTCCTTTTTGAAGATATAGTAGTATATAGCATACCCATATGACAATAATGTCTAAACCTAAACTTGTTGGCACCATGTAGAAACTAAACCTAAATGAACTTTAGTTGGTATTGAGAACAATAGATTAATCCTTCAAGTTCTATAGTAAATTCCTAAAACAAAACCAAATTTTGACCAGGACTCATTAGTATGGGTTCAAAAACTTGGTATACTCTTTCTTGGTTGTTATACCTCCAATTATAGGGTTATTGAATCTTATCTTAGGGTGGGGCTTAACTATTACATGAGTAGAGGGAATTGTGTCCCAATTCCCATGCCTCTATTGAGCTATAAGGTACTTATGGGAAAAGCAACCCAGGGGAAAAGACCCATTTCATTCAAAGCTCTGCTGATTACCATGTTTCCAATTTCTATGTTTGATAGCTTATCTTATTTACCATATTTAACAAGGAAACTTTGTGACGCTAAAGGACTTTATATCATTAAGGCTAAGCACTTTAAGTGGAATGAAGAGAAGGGAGCCTTTAAACATAGACCTGTTTAGGATATTTCTAACCAAAGCTTTATCTATTGATGATGGGAAATAAAGGGTTTGTTCATATTATGTTTCCAAATTAACTTTAAACAATAAAAAGACTTTTTAGTGATATTTATTTTATGGGTTAAATATGTTTATTATTACTGTATTTTTATTATGTAAAATTGATTTTCGTCTCCAAATTTTAGACATTCTTTTGGATATTAAGTCATAGTCAGTTTTTTTATATGAAAAATAGATTTTAAATATAGATTAGGATGTTAAAATATTTTATGCTAACATGAATGATATAATATTATAATACAGTTTATATTAGAATTCGTTTGTTAAGTAAAAGAAATCCTGCTAATTACTCATTCTAATAATTTCCTTGTTAAATATATAGAAAGGTCTAAAGTTTGGATTAAAAACAAAAATAATTTTATATAAAAACAAAAAAACATATTTAACTTTTATTTTATTATTAATACTTTTTTAAATTGCTTAAATTTAGTCAAACAAAAGCCACTATTTAATTAGAACAAACTATCGTACCGACCTTCAAAGCGGACAATATCTCGGATGTGGTGATTGACCCTAGCGATGCTATCTCTGTGACTTGAGGTCGGAACAGTGGCACCGTCTATAGCGTCTCAAGTTCCTCTGTTCCCCTTAGACCTCGACTGGGGGACTTGTTCAGATACTGTCAATATAGTCTCACATTGCTTGGGACTCGAGGTCAATAGCAGTTTATATACTCATTTCTCCTCCAACCCACCAACCTCCAAAGTGAATAATACTTTGAAAGTGGTGATATCAGTACTAGAAAATCATTGAATAAAAACCAAATATTTGGTAGTTAAAACATTGGTAGCTAATTAGATATCAATTTATAAATTATTTATCAATAATAGAAACTAATTTAGAAATCAATAATTTTTTTTAGTCTCTAAAATGATTTTTAATTTAGTCAATATAGCAAATAATTACTTTTTATCTATAAAATTAGTTTCTATTTAGTGATTTTCTTATAATGTATCAAAATAGTTTATAATTATTTAAAAAAAACACTTTATTAAGACCTCCCTCCTTATTCACATTATATTCTATGTACAGAAATTGTATTATTGGAGAAGAAGCAGGAAAAAAGAATGGCAGAAAAATGGAAAGGAGAAAAATGAGATAATGCCAAATTTAGAATGGTGTTTACCTAATCTGCTCCATCTTTGTATTTGCCATATGCTAAATCCGAGGAAGGATAATGTGACCAATTTTCCATGCAAATTAAAAATGAAAACCTGTAGTTTACACAGTGGTCCCTTCAGCCACCCTTCTCAGTTTCCAAATATAGCAAATCTTTATCTGCTGCTTCCTACCATTTCCCAAAGCTTTCCCCTTTCTTCTGTAACCACATCAAATTTGAACACTCTGTTGCCCTTATATCACCACACCTTTACTCTTTTCATTTTCAAGACAGATTCTTATCAACATATACATGATCTTATAGTGTAACACATTTCATATTCTAATTTTTGTTTTCTTAAAGCATCTCAATCGCAGGATCTTAGCTACAAATTTAAGTTTAATATTTACATCTTATAAGAGAAATTTTTTTTCATTGAAGACAAATAAAAATTATAAAACTATAACCCCTTTAAACTTCATCACTCAAACAAATTTAACTAGATAATCTTAAGAATACGTAACACAATAAAAATTTATTTAAAATAGCATAATATTTTTATTATAAGTCTAATAAATTTTTACTAAAATAGATTTTGAATGAAACTAATAATATATTAAAAAATTATTTTAAATCTAAGTCAATTTTATAAAATCGGTTATATTATATATTAGACTTTTGTGAAGACAGATTGGCAAGGTTTTTTTTTTCTTGTTGACCAAATTGGCCATTACTACCACACCTGTCATGTTAGTAACTCTTCTTCTCTGAACAATATTAATGATAATTATGATTCGGCAACCTTCTATTTTAATTGTATTGATATAATTGGAAAGAAAATGAAAAAAAAAAAAAAATAGTCTGATAGAGGAAAGTTATGGAAATATGAAGAGTCAGGAAACAGGGTGGCTGAACAGTCACTGTTGCCGTTTTTTTGACTGTTTTTATTCATTCATTCATACATATGCCATGGCTGACACTGATAGAGTGTGCTTCATCTAAACCATTATGGCCCTTTTTTTCCCCTTTGCATGCAGAGATGTACTAAAGTTTTCTTCCCTCCATCTCATTTTATATAAATGAGTAACTAACAGAAAAAAAAATACTAATATATCTTTATTTTCTTTTCTATTTCATCCTTAACTATTCTCCATTTAAATAAAGAATAATTATCCTTTTTATATGTACAGAAATATATATATATATATATATATAAATTTATTTTTTGAAACTTTATCTGAACAATTAAAGTTAAATATATATTTTCTATATAAAAAATTGTTTGAACTTTATAAATCCAAATATAAATAATTGGATTGAATTTTAATTTAAAATGTAATTTTTTAAAGAAAATAATCTCGATATTTATAAATTGGTTTGATACTATTTTAAAATTAGTATTTTTTTTTTAAAAAACAAATTTAAATTTAAAATAATACATTACTTTTAAATGAAAATATGTTACAATTTTTCATATTTAAAAAATAAGCAATAAGTTAATAATTTTATATAAATCAATTTGTGATTTTTGTACATTATTTTGGTGAAGTTAAGTATAATGTTTGATGCATGTAATGTGGATTAGGATATTTTAATACAATATTATAAATATAAAGGTAACATGTGTTTGGTATTAATGTTGATAAAGACTATGGAAGACTTGAAGATCTTTAAAATAGTTTATGCATGATAATATTCACTTTTTGAGAGAATCTTAAGTATTGTTAAAATTGATTTAAAAAATGTTTAAGAATATTCTAATTAATAGTTATTATGTTAAGACATAATCATAATAATTATATTGTTTGTTTAAGTAGGATATGTGGAGATAATTAATTAGATAATAAAAAATCAAGAACCACTTGATTTAAATCCTTTTATATATTAGATTTAGGAGAAAACAAACTTTAATCAATTCACATTTGAAAGTAAAATCATTGTAAATTGCTCTAATACTACTTGTTGGTTATTACAAAAGATACAGAAATTTTGGTATACCAATTAATTAAGAATAAACATCTATAAAATATCAACATATCTTTAAAATCTTAACACAACAAGTAATTTGTAGGTTTTTATATTTATATATTATTTATCATATTCATTTTTATCCAATGTATGACTTTTAATTTATACTTAAAATCCTCACAATAGATACATGTGTGATACATTTGAAGATGTTTCACACTAAATATCATATCCCATTACCTACTATTATGTCAAATAAGGTCGGAGTCCACTAATTTTTTTTTATGTTGTCACATATTTTTTATTTACAATATATCCTTAATATTTATTTGTTGTCTTGGATTTTAAGTTATTTTATACTTAAATCATTTTTTCTTAAAAAAATATCCATTTCAAAATTGGTATAAAACCAAATTATAAATATTAATTTTAAAAAATATATAAATCTGGATTCTAATATAATTTTCCGATCTATAAAAATTCAAGCTGATTTGCTTAGAAAATTTGAATTTAAATTTAATTTTAATCTAATTATAATTTATAGTATATTGGACCAGTTGAATAATAGGACAGATGGAACGAAATGATTTTATTTTTTCACCCTACCTAGGATGTTAATTAGTTTGTTGCTAACTGCAAAAGAATTTAATTAGTGTCATGTGAGTATTTATTTAGAGTAATACTTGAATAAAATTGTAATTATGAAATTGGATGAAATTTAAAAATTATAAAATAACTTAAATCATATCTAAAGTGAAATGACTAAACGAGTCAATATTTGTGGGATATTTATAAATCAATATAAGTAACTCTCTTCAAATTTAAACGAGTCATATTTGTGGGACTCACATTATAATATACTTCTTTAAATTTAAGAAAGATAATATGTCTTTTAAGGTCTTTCTATAATAATAGTTTTTTTTTAAAGATTTAGTTTCTTTAAGTTGAGAGAATCATTAAAGTATTTTTTTTTGGTCCGCGTAGTATTACATCCTTTATCAAAATATATACCCAATTTTGTTTCAATGGTAAAAAAATATTAATAAAATTAAAAAATTCATACTTTTAAATATGTTTCAAATACATTTTATTTGAGAATTTGTTTAGCTTTGCTTGTGAATTCTTTCTTAAAGAGAGAGAGTGTTATGTATCATCTTTTAATGGTAGATTTATTTAAAAAAATTATTTTTAAGTTAAAAAAATTGTTAAAAAATCATTATTGAAGATGTTCTTCTAATATCTCATATCTTTCAAATTTTATTAAAATTTGAGTTATCTTAAATTCTAAAGAATAGAATTGATTAAATTCTGACTAACTAACTCATCAATCATAAATTGTGCTATTTAAAAACAAGGATTCCATAATTTGTCAGCATTCACAATTTTTGTTCTTATAGGGTGATTTCACAAAATTACCATTATTGAATTCCCTTTTTCTTTTATCATCCATTTTTTTATGGAGGGAGAAGAAAATCACAGTATGATTTTAGGACCAAACACTAATATTTTTAAAATATTTAAACTTAATTTTAAAAAAAAATAGTTGTTGAAGTGATTGACTGAGATTTGATTAAAAAACTAAATCTAAAAATTGAATCTTTTATAATTTGTTTAACTTGGGTTTGAAATAAAATAAAAAACAATTAACCAAAATAGCTAATTCAAATTTTATTTATTTTTAGTTTAAATAATGAAATTCATTGAATCAGTGTAATTTGATGAACATTTATTTTTATTTTTTATAAAAAAAAATTGGTGGAAATAATATTTATATATTTGGTAGTCTTTAATCTACCAACTATGATTGGTTACTCTCCAGGCAGATAGAGAGAATCAGATATTTTTTGTTCGTGTTCTTTCATCTCACTATGGATTGGGCCTTTAACGAATGTAGAAAAAGTCAGGGAGGTTCTTCCTTCACCTCTATCATTTCTTCCTGCACCTCCTTACTTTAGGTGAAAAATCCATTTTACCCTTAATGTAATAAAAGTTGACTCCCAAGTCTCTGGATTCCATAAGCTTTTTCGTTAAATGAGAGGAGCCACAAACCCCTTTGTGAGAACCTCTGCATTTTAATGACTTTTGAAATACAAATTTGACTTTGTTATTTTACAATTCAAAAGTCATTATAACTTTCAAATTATATAATTTAGAATATAAAGTTGGCTTTCAAATTCTATAATTCAGAAATAACTTAAAAATCACTTTTTCAATTTAGAAATGACTTCTAAATTGTAAAATTTGGAATATAATGGGGGTGTAAGAAGAAAATTCCAAAACGTCAATACAAGCCCATGTAGCTCATATTGGATCACTACGTGGTAGACTTAGCATTTTGATTTTTTTTAAGAATATATATGAAACATGTAATTTAGAAACTTTTTAATATATATTTGAATAGTATTTTCAGAAAATTGTAACAAATTTATGAAAGAGTCATTTTCTTTATTCCAGTGTAACAATACATAGAGGTAAAAGAAGAAAATAGAAGTAAATGAAGCATTCAAACTCCACAATATAAATATAACTGTTTCAACGTCTCCTGACTTATCTCCACAATATTAAGAGAAATGTCAAGATACTTTTAAATATATTTTTGTTGAGAAAAAAAATATTTATATGAGTTTTAGTAAACATAGAGAAAATTTCACTTTATCTAATGTATCTAGTGAGTTTATATAATTTTTATTCGGTAATAAAATTGTTTTAACTAAACAATATATTGTTAACATTTCTCAAAATAATTATCAAGTCATACTAACAAACACAGTAGGCAAACTGGTTAACAAATTTTGAGTTTAATTTTCATTTATTATTATAATTTTATACTGTTAATTAAAACGAAATCATTTTAGGTGTGATTTTTAAAATAATTATCTTAGAGAAAAAAGCTTTCCATGCATGATAATGTATGATTTCATGCTACAACGTCAACTATTTTTTATATTATCGATACATTCTATAAATACATTTATAAATTTAATACATTATCTTCTTTTTTAACATTTCAATTACTTAGAAAATATAAGGCAATTGTTCTAATAATTTTAATGTATAATATTATTTATTTATTTATTTTAACCAATAATATTTTTCATCAATGATCTTCATGCAGTTAATAGCCTAGTTAAAAGATTATATATATATATATATATATATATATATATATATATATATAAATTGAAAGTTGTTAACGTTATTATTAAATTAAAATTACCTGATGATTTATTTTAAGGACCAAATTAATTGGAAATTTCAATTGCACTTCTTTTTATAATAATAATAATAATAATAATAATAATAATAATAATGTTGTTAAGAATTTGTTGGTTAAAGAAATCAAATCAGATCCAAGAGTAAACGTAAGATTTATAATTACAAATTTTATTGTAATATTATGATTAAGATGAGTTATTGAATCATGTGATTAAGCTGAGTTGATGAGTTATTGTAGATATGTAGTAAACAGCTACTCCATTAAGACAGTGTTAAATATGTTAATAAAGTTGTTCATTGATCTAACACTAAAGCAAATTCATATTGTTATGGTGTTTAGATTTTTATATTTTTTTTCCTTTATCTTAATTTAATTATTAAATTTATCTGTTATATAACTACAAAATTATGTCATTTTTTTTATAGAAACTTTCAAGTTAGACATCATTATGCAACTTGATATCTCAGCTAAACTGACAACAATTATATGCTATCACATGAAAAAAAAAATATTATTATTAAAAATAAAAAAATACAAAAGTATAGGGGATTAAACCAAAACTCATATGTTAACAAAATAACATATGTAGACTATACTTATTCATAAAAAATATGAATAACCCTAAACCTGATTTTTCCACAGTAGTTAAGACATGAAGCATCTACATAACAACATTAGTTGTAGCAGGCAACACAAACTAAGATAGAATCACACTCAAGTCAGACATTAGTAAGTTTATGTCATTTAATATTAACATAAAATATAATGTGAAGACAACTAAAGAAGATGATGAGACAATAATAAATAATCGACAAAAACTTAATTAAAAAATATAATTTTTTTAAATACTTAGTAGACTGAGAAAGTTTATTAAAGACTTAATTTAAACTATTTAAATTTATTAAAGACTTGAAATTTAATTAAATCAGAAATTATAAAAAAAAAAGTTAAGTTTTATGTTCTTATCATATTTTTTAAAGATTTTATTATTCTTAAAATTTAATATATATATATATATATATATATATATATATATTTTTAATGTAGTTAAAAATGACGTTGGATATGTCAACAATTTAAACGTTTTGGTATGCAGTTGACTGGAAAGGATTTGAATTTCGTCAACGCTCAGATCACTTAAACGTTTTGGAGGAACTTCGTCTGTGGAGGAACACAATTTAGCTGCAATTTTTTATAATGCAGTTAAATGAGTGTGGAAATAGTTGTTTTATTTTATCAAAATATATTTTTTAGTTTAATTCAGTTTCAATAAATTATTTTTTCAATTTCCTTACGTTACCATATTTTAGTGAGTTCAGCTTTTATGGTCACCCTTGTCACTAATAAAATTATTCTTTTTAATAGTTTTTTTAAAATTAAACAATAAAAGTTTAGTTTAGATTTTAAATAAAGTAGCCTAATTTCTTTTATAGTTTAATTCACTTCAATTAATTATATTTTAGTTTAGCTTTTTTAACACCCCTAATATCAAATTGCATAAAATTTTATATGCTTTTAGTGATATATATGATAGTGTTTTATTTTTTTAATAAATTTATTTTTGAGGCAGAATATATTATATGTTTATTTGGATAAACTTGTTCATAATCTTCTAAAATAGAAAAATATAATAAAGTTCTTTGAAATTAAAATTAGTTTATTTATAAATTAATTTATAAAAAAATCTCATCTAATTTTTTTAATTTGTATATAAATTAATTTTAGCTTATAAAGAAAATCCTTTAAAATGTTTTTTTTTATAACTTCTGTATATTTATTGTTTGTCTAATCAGTGTTTGATAATGTTTTATTGATTAGTGTTTGGCTTCTCGTTTTGATTGCAGTGTTTAGTCACACATGTCGAGAAAGAAAGAAGATGAAATTTTACATGTATTTTTAAATTATGTTTTTTTTTTCTTATTAAGCCCATGTAATGTTTGGAAAGTAAAATGAATTATGGAACTGAGTATAGTTAACCTTTATATTGTCTTAGAAGGTATAATGTGATGGTAACTAAAACTCTAATTTAGAATAAGTAAAATTTACTAAGATTGTCACATTTATGTATAGGATGAGTAAAAGTTGCACACTAAATTTTTTCTTAATTAAAATGGCCAAAAACGGACTTTAATTATGAAAAACCTACGCAAAATGATATTTATCGTGGACATAGCGTTAATGGTACTTTCGAAGCTAATGTACTCGATGTAAAGATATTGGCGGGTGTGGGCGACACATGGAGGGTGTTTTTTGCGTAGGTTAAGCGTGAATTTAACCTACAAGATGTTGACAAATTTATAAAAAACCGTGGATTTGACTTACTTTTCGCCCACACAAAAATATTACATTTAAAAGAGCGTGGGCTTAGCTTTCAAAGCGTCCACACATTTTTAAAGTAGCGTGAAATAAGTGTGGGCTTAGCCTTCTGTTGTCCACGCATATTATTTATTTGAAGAAGTGTGTAGCCTACAAGTTTAGCACACAAAAAAGGCGTGAATTTTTTTTTATTGAAAAATAGTTTAAATTTATCTAATTATAATTAAAAAGAAAAATATTTTTTTATTAAAATAAATCAATTTTAAAATTACATTAACTAATGTGAAATTTAAAATTACTCTATTTCTCTCTTTCTTATTGCATTTATCCTATTTTTTACCTATTTTATTTTTTTCAATATAATTATTAAAGATACAATTATTTTAAGAGCAATATGATGAAGAAATATTTTTCTTAGTAAAAAAGTTTTATTTTTATAATTTTTACTTGTCTTAAAATTCATTAGGATTCGGATTTAACTTTTAAGTTACACTACTATAGAAATAACATTTTTTCTAAAAAAAATATAATAGAATTTATTAATAAACACTATTGATACTTCCATTGTGATTCCTAGCATAAATTTTAACAATAAAAAAACACTATTGATATCTTTTATTTAGAAAATACAAATAATTTATTAAAAATAATCCATTTAAAAAAATGTTTATTAACAGTTTTATTAACAGCTAACACTATATAATTATTTCACTATTAAAAGCATTAGTTACCGGTTAATAAATACATATATTAAATAAAATTATAATTTTGTAAACATACTTTATTAATATATGCAAAGGGTCAATTTTCATAAATAAAATGTGTAATGGTATGATATATGTTAGCAATTTTTTATAATAAATAATTTTTTTTATACAGCTACTCTTATAAAATCTCAAAAAATGTCATGCATTTTTTTTATATAGCTACTCTTATAAAACACAAGTATTGAGACATAGATTTTATATAGCTACTCTTATAAAACACAAGTATCGAGACATAGATTTGAAAGTGTACAAAGGCATAGACATAAATTTTAAATACTTACTTTTGTTATACTTAATTGGTGTTTGTATGTGTAGATGAGAAAATATACATCTTAACAAAAATAGAAGACTTACATAAAGCAAGCCAGCAACTGAACTATAAAAAGAAATAACAAGACTACTACGATAACTACATAACAAAAAAGAAATGAACATAACATGAAGATGATGATGATGATAATGGTTCAAGAGATGTCTCAAATATGCGAATCCTAATGAATACTAAGCATGTCACGTAAATCAGTATTTGCTACTATCTAATCACCCACCAAAGGAAAATAAACTTTTTGATCATTTTATAACATCAATCACTAATGTTTCAACCACATCTAAACTTCTCCAAAAGCAACTTTAGGGTGGTTAGGAATTAAGACTAACTTCAAAAGTGAAACTAGATCTGCAATAAAAAAAAAGATAGAGCTTGTGGAAGGGCTAAGCAAAACTAAGCTTTGTCTAAACACTAAAAAGCATAAACCTTAAGAAAGGTATCTCACCCAAAAGTTGTGTATCCTTCCCCTGATGATAAGGCTCAAGATGAATTGCACAAATGACCTACCCTCAATGAGGTAATGAAACATAATCTAGTTAATACAAGGAAAAGCAAGTTATA
>Ga0123342_1007660_pt1 | contig 14137 bp, 11 predicted proteins | sample Turbeawhitnodule_FD_89960 | JGI IMG/M metagenome (GOLD analysis project Ga0123342, IMG submission 89960) | Root nodule microbial communities of legume samples collected from Mexico - Turtle bean Mexico white nodule | ecosystem: Host-associated > Plants > Roots > Nodule | place: Mexico: Nepantla...
GTTGAAGGCTATGGAATCTGAAATAAAAGCGCTCGAATTCAACAGAACCTGGGAAATCACAGATCTTCCTCCAAACAAAACTCCCATTGGATGTAAATGGGTATACAAAATAAAGAGAAAAGTTGATGGGAAGATTGAGAGGTACAAGGCACGTCTTGTTGCGAAGGGATATACACAGCAGGAAGGAATAGACTACATGGAGACCTATTCACCAGTCGCGAGACTCACCACTCTGCGATGCATCCTTGCAGTTGCTTCCATTATGGACTGACACCTTGAACAGCTAGACGTGGAGAACGCTTTTCTGCATGGGGATTTACAAGAGGAAGTCTACATGGACATTCCTCCCGGGATCACCACTGGAAAAGAAAACCAGGTTTGTCGCTTAACTAAATCCTTATATGGTTTGAAGCAAGCAATGGTATGATAAACTTACTACCTTTCTTTACTCAATTAATTTCACTCATTCAAAAGCTAACAGCTCTCTGTTCATTAGAAAAACTGAGAACACTTTTACAGCACTTCTCATATATGTCGATGATATACTAATTGTTGGGAATAACATGAAAAGAGATACAAGCTGTTAAGAGTTCTTTGAATGTAGATTTTGCCATCAAAGACCTTGGGCAATTAAATTTTTTTTTTAGGTTTGGAGATTGCTAGAACAAAGAAAGGGATCCATGTCTGCCAGAGGAAATATGCTCTTGAAATACTAGCTCATGCAAGGATGGCTAGTGCGAAACCAGTTTCTACACCTATGGTCAAGAAAAATGAAAAGTTGTTTGAACAAGCTGTTGTACATGATGTTTCCGCATATTGAAGGATCATTGGTCGCTTGCTTTACTTGGTGAACACAATACCTGACATCAGTTTTTTTGTTCAATGCCTTAGTCAATTTGTTCAAGCACCCACAAAACAACACCATCAAGCTGCACAGAGAGTTCTCCAGTATATCAAATCCTCCCCTGCTCAAGGAATTTTTTACCCGAAAGACATAGATATCCAAATCAAAGCGTTCAGTGACTCTGATTGGGCATCTTGCATCTTAACGCGCCGATCAACCACTGGTTTCTGTATTTTCCTTGGAGAATCTCCAATATCATGGAAAACCAAGAAACAAAACACTGTATCAAGGTCTTTCTCTGAGGCAGAATACCGTGCGTTAGCTGCAACTTGTTGTGAAGTTCAGTGGGTTACTTTCTTGCTGGAGGATCTGGACATTACCACTCATAGCACAACAAATCTGCTAGACATATCGCTCAAAATCACAGCTTCCATGAAAGGACAAAACACCTTGATATAGATTGTCATGTGGTAAGAGAAAGGCTTCAGCAAGGTCTCTTCAATCTGTTATCCATAAGTACTGAAAATCAACCTACTGATCTTCTCACTAAACCACTTGACAATGATGTTTTCCATAGACTCCTTCACAAGCTAGGCGTGCTGAATATCCATGCACAGGGGTGGTATTGAGTTTTGGGCCTTTCTAATTTTGTTCCTTGGGCTGAAACCCAACCTATTGTATTTTGTATTTCATATATATTGTACATAACAAAACGTAATAAGATAAGATAGTTATTTTCCCTTTTCCAGAAGCAATTTCATCTTCCCTTAACTTTTTCCTTCATCTCTCTGATTCCAAGCGGTGGCTATCACCTCCTATCTTCCTTTGCACATCATGCAGAAATTCAAGATGTTGAGTGATACAAATCCATGAATGGGAGGGTGTAACTACATGCTCTTCAAGGGAGTGACGCCCATCACCAATGGAGTTGTTCACCTTGTAGAATACATTCAATACATTTATCAATTCATTTTATCAAAAGAATGTGTATTCATAGAAAAATACTCATGTTCTTTTTATCAATAGTTTTTTTTGTAGATTGAATTATGTTGAAAAAATACATCTTATCTCATTTTATATAATAAATCAATAAAAGCGTGCTTACATGCACAATTTTATAAAAATAATTAATAATTAAAAAAATACATAACAGTAAATTAAAAAAAAAACGTGCTTATAAAAAATATTAAATAGATAGAAATTATAATTTTAAACACGATTTCAATAAAAATAAATAAAAATATAATGTTTCTATTTAAATTTGTGCTTGAAATCATAACTTGGCTAATTTCCTGCAACATTTTAAATTTAGCGAATTGTTTAATATCCAAACCAAATTGTTCTAATTTGGTAAAAAAAAAAAAAGAGGGTGTTGCCATTTTGTTCGTTACAGTTGCAGTTGAATTGTAAGCATTCGCAGAGTGAATCAAACCAATGTTCTATGCTTTCTCTTCGCAAATCGTTGCCACCTTTCAAGCCAAATTCGACGGTCTTCCCATTGCAACGATGGATTCACCAAATTTTTTCATCAGCTACAGGTTCTTTGCAACAGATATCACATGACCGTGATAACAAGAACAACGTTGTATTCCATTCTTGCACCGACATTGGTACTGCCAAGCAGCTTCACGCACTTCTTACGGTGTTGGGTAAGGCTCAAAATGTCGTTTTGTTTACCCAGCTTGTTACTTTGTATGCCACTCTCGGGGACCTCTCATTGTCTCGCAACACTTTTGAGCACATTCAGAGTAAGAACATTTTCACATGGAACTCAATGGTGGCTGCGTATGTTCGGTGTGGGAGATACCGTGAGGCTATGTACTGTGTAAGTGAGTTGTTGTCTAATTCTGGTGTAAGACCCGACTTTTACACTTTTGCCCCTGTGTTGAAGGCGTGTGTGAGTGTGGTTGATGGGGAGAAGATGCATTGCTGGGTTTTGAAGATGGGGTTTGAGCATGATGTGTATGTGGCTGCTTCCTTGATCCATCTGTATTCAAGGTTTAGTGCTGTGGATGTTGCCCACAAGGTGTTTGATGATATGCCCGTCCGAGATGTAGGGTCTTGGAACGCGATGATTTCGGGGTTTCTTCAGAATGGGAAAGCAGCCAGGGCGTTGGGTGTTTTGGGTAGGATGAAGGTTGAAGGGGTGAAGATGGATACAGTTACGGTGGCAAGTGTGCTTCCTGTTTGTGCGCAAGTGAATGATGTTGTTTGTGGGATGTTGGTTCATTTGTACGTGATAAAGCAGGGATTGGAAAGTGATGTTTTTGTTTGCAATGCTTTGATTAATTTGTATTCGAAGTTTGGTAGGCTGCAGGATGCACAGAGGGTTTTTGATGGCATGAAGGTGAGAGATGTGGTGTCTTGGAATTCTATAATAGCTGCATATGAGCAGAATGATGATCCAGTTACTGCACTTGGTTTCTTTAAAAGGATGCAGTTTGTGGGAATGGGACCTGACTTGTTGACGGTTGTGAGTTTGACCTCTATTTTTGTTCAGTTAAGTGATCGGAGGATTGGCAGGGCTGTTCATGGATTTGTTATGAGGCGTGGATGGCTTGAGGAAGATGTTGTTATTGGTAATGCACTTGTGAATATGTATGCTAAATTGGGTTTGATAGATTGTGCACGTGCAGTTTTCGAACAGCTTCCTAGAAGAGATGTAATTTCATGGAACACTTTGATCACAGGTTATGCTCAAAATGGTCTTGCAAGTGAGGCAATTGATGCTTTCAACATGATGGGAGAATGTAGAACGATAATCCCCAACCAAGGGACATGGGTGAGTATTCTCCCAGCATATTCCCATATTGGAGCTTTGCAACAAGGAATGAAAATTCATGGGAGGCTAATCAAGAACTGTCTCTATTTGGATGTCTTTGTGGCTACCTGCCTGATTAACATGTATGGGGAATGTGGGAGGTTAGAGGATGCAATGTCCCTATTCTATGAAATTCCTCGGGAAACTTCAGTCCCTTGGAATGCAATAATATCTTCTCTCGGGATTCATGGGCATGGAGAGGAAGCTCTGCAACTTTTCAAGGATATGCTAGCTGAAGGGGTAAAGGCAGACCATATTACCTTTGTATCATTGTTGTCGGCTTGTAGCCACTCAGGTTTAGTTGATGAGGGTCAATGGTGCTTTGATTTGATGCAGAAAGATTGTGGGGTCAAGCCTAATTTGAAACATTATGGATGCATGGTGGATTTGTTTGGCAGAGCTGGGAATTTGGAGAAAGCATATAATTTAGTAAACAATATGCCCGTACAGGCAGATGCATCCATTTGGGGTACTCTCCTTGCTGCTTGTAGAATACATGGAAATGCAGAATTGGGTACTTTAGCTTTAGATCGCTTGTTGGAAGTTGATTCAGAGAATGTTGGCTATTATGTTTTGCTGTCAAATATCTATGCAAATGTTGGAAAATGGGAAGGAGCAGTTAAAGTAAGATCCTTAGCCAGAGATAGAGGATTGAGGAAGACGCCTGGTTGGAGCTCTGTTGTAGTAGGTAGTGTAGTTGAAGTCTTTTATGCAGGAAACCAAACTCATCCACATTGTACAGAGATATACAAGGAATTAAGGGTTTTGAATGTCAAAATGAAAACTCTTGGTTATGTTCCAGACTATAGTTTTGTTCTACAAGACGTTGAGGAGGATGAGAAAGAGCAGATTTTGACAAGTCATAGTGAGAGGCTGGCCATTGCATTTGGACTTATCAGCACCCCACCAAAAAGTCCCATTAGGATATTTAAAAACTTGCGTGTTTGTGGTGATTGCCACAATGCTACTAAGTACATATCCAAAATTACTGAAAGGGACATTATTGTGAGGGATTCAAACCGTTTTCATCACTTTAAAGATGGGGGTTGTTCATGTGGTGATTACTGGTGACCAGCATCTACTTGATCGAATCTTGGTGACCAACATTTACTTGATCGAATCTTGCAGACCAGCACTGCTTGATCGAATTTTGCTGCTCTGTGCAGTTGATCAGTTGATGCATATGGAGAAGTCCTCAAAGGTAAGGTGGGTTTGTTTGTTGTTTGTGTCAACGGCGAATGAAGTTTGAACAAAAATGAAGTGGTTGTTTAATAGGCTTGATGCGTTTTTGCAGTGAAGAGATCAGCCCTGTGACTGATAAGTTGTGGGAGAATTTTTTGAAAAGAAGTTTGGCACAGATTCCACTTATAAAATGATTAGGAGGATGAAAGAAAAGAAAGTGTCATTTAACTAGATGCAGTTGTATGAGGTAACTTTTTTGTATTTGCTTTGCTGTTTTGTCTTTTCAAGCTCGGTTAATTTAAATGGAAGAGAAGTACCATACATAACCTCTGTTTATTTCACCGTCCTTACAAAAAAGAAAATCCTGACAGGTAGTAAGAATTTAAGCGTATGCATAATTACTGGTATTAGTTGTTACTGAGTCAGGTGATTAGTTTCGATTGATTCTAACTCAGGGAATGATTCCTCTTAGATTAAATATTTTATAACGTGCATATTATCTATGTATAGAAGTGTGGAGTAATTAATCTCACTTCTAAATGCACAGGTGAAAGGGAAGGAAATAACTCACGCTGAGAATGAAGCAGTTGATCGAATCAAGAAAATGTGCAAGAAAGAAGATGCAACTGTGATCCTAGTCCATGTTTTTGTTTTCTTTGTCTTTTGTTGGAGAAGGGGGAATTGTCTACATTTTACAAAACTTTTCAACTTTATTCTCTAATGTATTGACTCTAAAATCATAATTGTCTGATGAAGAAGAACATAGAAGACCGATTATTAGAGAACGTTTAGTAATGTTAAGTCTAATTATACCACCTGTATTATATGGTATTTTGTTTTAGTTGTTTTAACAATTTTTTGTTATCTTTGTGTTCTATATATAATATAGATACTTGTTATATTCTTTAGAGTACAATATATTTGCAATATAGATTGTGAGAAGTGTTGTATGAATAAGGGACTCATGAGTACATTTGGATTTACCTAGGAAAACAAAGGAGGCAAGTAAGGCCATGCTTGAAAGTTCTACTTTCAAGTAAAATAGATTTTTAATTTTGAGTGAACTTACTTTTGACACTTCACTTATTCTTTTATATTTGTTTAACAACTTTTTTACTTTAAATTAGTGTCTTGTTTTTTGTGCTTTTATTTTTGTATTTTACACTTTCCCCTTTCATATGCATTCGTATAAAAGTAGATTAATTAATAGATCCAAACAGAGGATAAATAGTAATCAATTTATTTTTGTAAACTATAGTGATAACTTGTTTTAACTCAAAATTGTATACTATCTCACATAATTATTTAATTGAGTTTTAATTACACAATCATAAATTTAAATAAAAAGGTTAATCATCTTGAAAGAGTCCATAATAATGTATTTTTTTTAAGTTTTCAAAAAAAAATTATAACTATAACTTTTATTAAAAAGTATATATAGAGTAGTAAACCATTGTAAAGTTAGATAAAAACATTTAATTTTTTTTACTGAATCAAGAAAAAAAAAATATTTGTGGTATTTAAATAAAGAAATGAAATTTAAATAAATTGTGTTATCACGAGTCAAATTTTGAATTCCGAATGGGAGGAAGGAATAAATTTTCTTTCTTAAAAATTGCCTCCTAAAATTAATATAAAAATAAAATCTACGCATTAATGGGAAGTTGAAATTTCAATTTTTTTTATCGGTAATAAAAAATGACTAAATATGAATTACTTTAGAGGTGGTCCAACCGTTATACATGAACACAACTTTAACCTCCTCCACTAGACATACTCCCATGTATGCCTATATAAAACTCTCTTAGCTTAACACAAAGAAAGTCACAAACTTAAATGAATACATCATAAGATCATCCTCATACAAACCAACATATCTATGCACCAATCGAAAAAGGAAAAATGCGCAGATTGTGACTTGGATGTAACCCAAGACCAAACCTTTAATTGGACCAAAGAAAAAGCTTTCAGAACATCTACTACTCCCCCATTAAAAATTACCTTGTTTCTATGCTTCCAAACCTCATTGACTACTGCGATCCAAATCACTCCCCAAACCTCATTCATCGAAGCAGGCGCGTTGCTCATCCTAAACTGGGAAAAATTTAGCAATGGGACATTGTGAAATACGTCTGCACGCCCAACCATACACAACAATGGTTCCATAATAACCAAGCAACTATGCACTCAAAGAACAAATGGGTACTAGTCTCCTCCTCGACCCTGCAAAGACTACACGTGGAACTTGTAACCGTGATCCCGCGCCTTTCCAGGTTAGCCTTAGAGGCTAACTTGTTTTCCAACACCCTCTAAGCCGTAACTAGTGCAGCAGGTGCAACTTTACTCATCCAAAACTTTTTAAACACTGTCTCATTCTCCCCTGCTCAATTTCCCCTTAAACGGAGGTATGCCGATTTAACCGTATACCTGAATTCCTCCCCTTCCTTCCACACCCACCTATCCTCCTTATCCAAGTTAAAACTCACACCTTGGACTTTCTGAGAAAGTAGTCCCTTTATTTCCTTCTCCCGACAAAATTCCAAACCCACATTCCGTTGTTCCATCCCCCGAATGCTGCCACCACAGAAGCTTTTGACAGACTCAGGGAAAACCGTCTTCAAAGCCCCACTCCCCACCCAATTACCTTCCCAGAACAAATCTTCCTTCCCAATACCCACCTTCCAGATTATGGCTTCTTCGAAATTTCGGCCCCAACCCTCCAATCTTTAGACCTCCCTCAAATATTTCTACCAAAGAGAGTTTTTGTTGTCTTTCCCTCCCTCCCTCAGACTCTCCACCTCCATACTTGGAATCAATAATCTCCTTCCACAAACCATCCTTATTCGACCCCATACGCCATACCCATTTACCGAGTAACACCAAATTGAAAGTCCTTGAGTCTATAATCCCAAAACCCCGTCTTCGCGAGCTGCACACACCTTTTTCCAGGAAGTCCAAACGACCTTTCTTCCGTCGAAACCCTACCCCCATAGGAAATTTCTTTGGATTTTCACAAACTCGTTTGTCACCGCCATAAGCATTTTGAATAAAGATAGATCAAACAAAGGGATAGTAGACAGTACTAACTTTATCAAACAAATTCTCCCTGTTAAAGACAATAATCTACCTTTCCACCAGCTTAATCTTTTCTTCATTCTATCAACCACTTCATCCCAAAAAGTCATTCTTTTATGACACCCTCTTGAAATAAATAATTCGTTTTGAGTATTATCTGAAATCATCCAAGATTTTGAAGAAAAAAAACATATTTAAAAATATGGTTATAAGAATGGTAATGATTGATATTTTAAATTGAATATAACACCTGTATTTGGATATATATATATATATATATATATATATATATTCTTCAATTTTATTCAATAAAACGATTTTAAATATCATCAAATTGTGTTTTTTTAATATTTTTATTTATTATTTATTTCATAAAAAAAATTAACTATCAATTCTAAGTGTTCAATCATATAAATTCTTAATTATTACATAATTTTTTAAAAAAATATTTTTTTTGTTTTAATGTCACTTTATTTAAAGAATTGATTTTTTACTATATAATTTTTCATTTTCTTTCAATGGTTCACTCAAATTTAAATATTCTACATTAAATGTGAATAATTCATTAATATTTTTATTTTTTATTGCTATTATTTTATTAATAAATTTAGTACAAAATTAGATTTTAGAATTACAGAAAATGAATAAAAGTCTATTTGTTTTTTTAATCCTAAATTTATTATGTTTTAAAGTTTGAAAAATTATTTATAAATTTAAAACTAATAAATGATTGAAGTTTACAGCAAAAAAAAATAGTTCATTTTTTTTATTATTTGTTGATTAACCTCAACTCAATGTCATAAATTATATATAAAAATATAACTTTAGACTTAATTATGACAAGATTGGAATTAATGTAATTATCATCTGTTTATGAAAGGAATGTAAAGTTTAAGGATACATAAGAAGAATAAATAGAAATTTAGAAACGACATTTAACCTCCTCAAAACAGTTTTCAAAATTTGAAAAAACAAAAAATTATAACTATACTACGGATAATTGTATCTTAAATATCAGAGTAACTCAGCTAGGTATCAGGAGAAACTTGGCGTGATTTTTTTCTTTTTCTTATTTTTTCTGAAACTGACTCCAAATATTAACAATACAATTTATAGTACCAAAATATTAATTAAAAGCCCGTCTAGCTCAGTTGGTAGAACGCAAGGCTCTTAACCTTGTGGTCTTGGGTTCGAGTCCCACGGTGGGCGTTGGTGTTTTCTTTTTTATTTTTGGTGTTTTTTTTTTGGCTTTTTTATTTTTTGGTTTTTTTTTTGGCTTTTTATTTTTGGTTTTTTTTTTATGTTAATGTCAATATATTTTTAAAATTAAAAATAAATAAATAAAAATTTATCTCACCTTCAATACCCATTTCACCACTAAAATTATTAACAAATTTTTAAATTATTAAAAATTCTAAAATTAAAAATTACATTTTAAAATTAAAAATTTATTTTAATTCAATAAAAACGATTTGATTTTGTATTCTGTATTTTATTTTATGATGATGGTTAGTGTTATTAATGGATTCCTATATAAACAAACTTTTGAATTTAGGATTTATAAATTAAAATCAATTCATAGACATATATGGGAGTTTATAAAAAAAACATATGAATAGCAAAATAAATATGGAAATTATTTTTTAATGGATAATAGAATCAATAAAGTGAATAATAGAAATGAAAGATTAAATAATAATGTTTGGCAAAATTGAAACAGGTTAAAAAAAGAAGGTAAAAACCAAAAGAACTCAAATCAATACAAATGGCTATAAAACTATTTTTTTAGTTACAAGAATCATGACTATTTGGTTGTAAAATTGAAAAAGTTAGTTACAAGAGACTCATGACTATTTAGTTGTAAAATTGAAGAAGTTAGTTACAAGTCTCGTGATTATTTAGTTGTAAAATTGAAAAAGAAATCAAAACATGAAAATGATTAAAAGAGGGTAAACATGTCACTTGATAAATATGAAAATGAAGGATGACTTAAAAAAAATAGTTTGAATAAAATCATAACTCTGCCTACAATTTGTCCTATTAAACACTTAAAAGGGGACTTCTAGTGATTTCATAAAAATAAAAAATTAACAAAATATTTCTAAAATGTGTTATACTAATAGGAAAGAGAATCAATGGACAAGTAATAGAAACAGATAATAAACACTTTTATTTTTATATTAGTTTACTTTTAATATGGACTACATTGATTCTTTAATATAAATTATAAAGGATTTTATTAAACAAAAATTATAGATATTTTATTTTATAAAAAGCTTTCATGTTAAGTATTACTATACAACTTCACATCTTAGCTAAGCTGACACTTCAAGTAATAACGATCATATGTCATCACATGAAAAAAATATTATTAAAAATAAATACAAAAATATGGGAGGACTAGACCAAAACTCATATGTTAATAACAACGATACATTTGTAAACTATACCTATTCATAAATAATTCTAATAACAAACTATATGGAAGCCAATTATACCAATGAAATGATTCTCTATGAATAAATCTTAAATTAGCCAACTTATCAGCATACACATTCCCTTCACGAAAAATATGAGTAACCCTAAACTTGATTTTTTCATAGTAATTAAGACAAGTATTCCATCGATTACGAAGCATTCACTGAACATTAGTCCTAGCAGTAAACACAACTCAAACCAAGGCAGAATCACATTCAAGCCAGACATTAGTAAGCCTCATCTTTTGAGCTTCCTCCATAGCATGTATAACTCCATAAAACTCAACAACCATAGTAGTCTAAACTTCAAGAAACACACAGAAAACACCAATAAACTCTCTCATACTCCCACAGAAAATACCTTTACAAGTAGTGATACAAACCAAGACAACAAGAAGATGACCAAGGATGCACACTATGAAAGGTCATCTCAACATTCAAGTGAAGACCTCACCAGAGGGAGAAATGGATAAAGACCAAAGCATCTCAAGTTCTTCCTGCTGGTCTTCTTAAGAATAAAACAAGTTGTAAATAATTTGGGCTCACTTTGGGGTTCCAAATAGCAAATATAGGCTAGAATAAGGTGCCTTTAACATAATAGGGGTTGTAGTTATCATTTTAGCTTGTTCCTGACCCTTTTGGAAGACATTTTGACCTAGTTTCTAGAAGGACAAGCCTACGATGCGGGTTTGACTTAGTCAACCCCTAAGACTGTCCATTTTTTCCCTTTTCCCATCCTACCCCTTTAGCTTGTTCTCCAAGGTTCATTCACCTATAAATAGGAGGCCTACCTAGTGTATTTTCGATGTTGAATTTGAATAGAAAAGTTACTTTGCACAATTTGTGAGGTGTTTGTGAGGCTTGTTTCCTCTTAGCATTAGGTCTCATCTTGAGTGATTGGAGAGCTCTCAAGTGGCGGCCATCAACACTTATCTTGGAGGAAAACCACATTGTATGTGGCATGTCCAACTCTCTTCCATTACATAAGCCTTTTCCTTCCTTTATTTCTTCCATTTTTCTATTACTCCATTTATCTTTGTGTTCTTATGTTCTTATTTTCCTCCATTGACAATTCGGTTTCCATCATGCTTTTATGTTTCCTTCCATGTTCATTTAATTTTCGCCCTTCATCATCAATCACCATATACTTGTATTTTTCCTTTGCCCTCTAGAAGTGAATCTTCACACTTACTTAACCACTTGGTTAAGTTCGTGTTCATTGGGGATCTTATTTGGGTTCTCATCATATAATTGATAAAAATCTCAATCCTAAGTAAAGTGTCATATCTAAAATAGAATCATCTAAAATCAACTCACATCATGTAGCAAGACTGGGATGGATACCCCTAACAGCCCCATCAGTGTTAGTGAAGGAAACTCTCATCTAATAGGAAGAGGACGAAGAACTTTACCACTACGAGTATCAATACCAAAAAACTTAATCACGTTGAAATCCAACATATCATTCTTCATTGAAGCTTTAGACGAATTTCCCATTAGACAAGTTAAATCTTTAATTACCGAAATAGCCCTAGAAACCTCAATCTTATTATGAAATCTAGCATAATTCCTTATATGCCATATCATCCAAATAGAAAAAGTTATCACAACAAGCTTAATCAATTTAACCAAACCATCACTCTTAATAAAAGGAAGAAGATCATCCTTATTAAAGAAATGAGAAGTAAGAAAAATCCACCGAACCCAACTCCAAATATGCAAAGCATTAGAACATTCAAAAAATAAATGTTGAATATATTCCTCATGCTTTTCACAAAGTGTACACATAGAACATATATGCAAATCTTTATTCTGAATATGGTGATATGTAGGAAGTCGCCCATGAAAAACATTCAAAAGTACTAGAGTTTTGGAAGGCGGAATAGATGAAGACCAAATGACTTTACCCCAACCACAAGGAACTTCTAGTTCCAAGAAAAAGTCCTAGCTGATTTAAGAGTGAAACAACCAGACTCATCTAGAATCCAATTAGGAATATCTTGTTCATCCCTAACCATGATATGATTAAAAAAATGAGGCATCTGCTGTAAAGATAAGGGAATATTCAAATCATAACCTTTCCAAAATTGAGAGACTGTATCCGAAATGTTAGCATCGTTAGATAACCCTGCAATATTTGTTAAAAAATAAGTAGAACACCATTTATCATTCCATAAATTAATAAAAGAACCTGTACCAATTGTCCAAGAAGTATAATCAAGTATAGTAAAATAAAACTACTTAATTCCAGGCCAAAGAGATGAAGATCTATAAACCATTCTAAACTTGTATTTTGATTTAAGAACCCTGGCTTTCAAGAGAAAAGACCAAGGCCTGTTGCTATAAGCAAAGTTCCAAGCAAGCTTAAAAAGATATGCATTATTTTTATGATGAAGATTAATAATCTTCAAACCTCCATTTTCAAGAGGAGAACAAATTGTATCCCAATTCACAATGACTATGCCTTTTTTCAGAATACCACCAGTCTAAATAAAATTTCGACACCATAACTCAACGTGGTTAAGAAGTGAAATAGAAAATTTATACATATTAAAGCTATAAGCTAGAAATCTAGTAATAACCGTATTGACCAAATGAATCTGGCCTATCATGTTAAGAGATTTACCTTTCCAAGATGCTAGCTTCAATTTGACTTTATCAGCCAAAGGTTGAAGAAATTGACACATTGGAGCACCAACAAAGATAAACACTCCTAAATAATTCAAAGGCAAACAACCATGACTACAAGAAAGGATACGTTGAATTTTGGTAACAAATTTTGCAAAATTATCCATGGTGAAAAAACTACTTCTAGAGTTATTAACATATTAACCAGAAAAATTACCATATGTTTTAAGAAAAAAAACTCAAATTTCTAAGAGACTTAATATCCCCTTACAGAAAACAAATATATCATCTGCATATAAAATATTAGAGGGAGTGAGATAACATTGCAGAGTAGCCAAACGTAAAATTTTCTTATCATTCCCAAGCTTAGAGATGCCTCTACTAAGAACTTCCTCTATAAGACAGAAAAGTAAAGGAGACAAAGGATCACCTTGTCTGTGACACCTCTACTGCAAGGAAAAAAACCCACTAAACCGTCATTTATTCTGATAGAAAGCATAGCTGAATGGAGAATTGTACTAATCCATCCGGCAAACGAGTGGTGAAAACCAAAGCATGTCAAAAGTAATAATAAGTGTTAGAATGTTTGGCTTTAAACTAGAGGGGGGGTGAATGTTTTAAAGAGAGTTTTCGCAAACTTTTTAGGATAGAATGAAATTCTTTGCAAGAAACCAGATTTAGGAATTCAGTTTGCCAAGAACAAAGCTCAAAACAGAAAAGCAACAGAAAAACAATCGGTTGTTTCGCAGAAACAATCGGTTGTTTATACCAGAATATAACAACAACTGAAATTAAAGAGTTTAAGGCAGAGAGAATTGCACAAACAATTTATACTGATTCACTCTTAACCCAAGAGCTACATCCAGTTTCCCAGAAACCACTGGGGAATCCACTAGGTAATCAAATCCAGATTCCATACACACACCACCAAAGAAGTGACCTTGATCCCCTCAAGACACACACTTCCTTTGGCTCAGCACATACACAACCAAGAATGTTGATCTTGACAACCTCAAGAGCACACAACCCTTCTTGGCTTTACAACACCAGAATGTACACAAATCTCAGAACGAATTACACTGTTACAGAATGAACTGAAATCAATACAGA
>Ga0123342_1007661_pt1 | contig 14135 bp, 8 predicted proteins | sample Turbeawhitnodule_FD_89960 | JGI IMG/M metagenome (GOLD analysis project Ga0123342, IMG submission 89960) | Root nodule microbial communities of legume samples collected from Mexico - Turtle bean Mexico white nodule | ecosystem: Host-associated > Plants > Roots > Nodule | place: Mexico: Nepantla...
ATGAGTGTACTACTTGTATATATTCAGACCATTTGTTTTGATTTGAATAATAAGAAAGAAGAGATATTCATTCTCATATCCTTTGTCTTCAGTTTACTCTTTTGTTCATCTCTGTTCTATTTTGTAATATTCACTTCTCATGAAATCTCAATTCACGTCAAATAGTTTTTTTTTATAGAAAAATTCTTAATTTTTTTCTTGTAAATACGATTGCAAAAGGTTTGTTTGACGACATTTATTGACGACATTTATAGACGACAGTTTAGAACTATTCTTCGTCTAAAATTGTAGTCACAATTTTTTGATCTAAGTCAAGATATAAACAATAGTTATGATGACAACCATTGCCTATATAAAAATAGAATGTGTAGACAATTATTTTATTAGATAATTGTAGTCTATTGATTAAAAATAGATAACAGTTGAGGATGAAATTGTGACCTAAAGTTGAAAATTTCATATAGAGGACAATTATGAACTAAGAACTGTCGTATATGGACTTATTTACATGTCCTCCACAACTCTTCTCCCTTTGTTCTTTCTACTTAACTGTCATTATTTTTTTGTTCTCTACTCTTTATTGTCTTTGTTGCATGTTATCTCTACTCTCCATTGTCTTTGTTGTGCGTTATCTCTGCTCTCCATTGTCTTCATTTCTTATGATCTTATCTATCAATTTTTTTCATTTAGTTTTTTTTTTTCATTTTGTGTGTTACATGTTGTCTTTCTTGTGGTTTTTGCATTTTAAGGGGCAGAGTTCCCTGCACCTGCCTTATGCCTTTGCAGCTTGCTACATCGCCTCCAAACCTCCCTACACCTCCTCCACAACTCATGCGCCGCCTCCATGCTCCTGCACGTTTTCATATGTAAAAATAAAACACTAGGTTAGTTAGTGTTTTAGGATTTTTAGTGTAATTTTTTATTTTAATTTTTGTCATTATTATTTTTAATGAATTTAATATATATTAATATTTATTTAGTAATAATATTTATATGTTTTTTTTAATATTCCTGAATCTTTCTCTGCTTTAGTTAATACAAGTTAACAAAGAGGAGGAAATAAAATAATCAAACTAAACTAAAAAAATCGTCACATAGACGACAATTCAAATCAAAATTGTCATCTATATCACAATATAGACAACAGTTATTGACAAAAATCACGGTCTATATTGTGACTTTTGTATTGTTCAATTCTGTCACATGCTAGCCGATGGTTGGAACCAAAATTGTCGTCTATGTGTGATAAATTTTTGTTTTTTTATTTTTCAACTATAGAGATTAAGGATGGCGGTTTGGATGAAAACGTCATCTATATGAGAAAAAATAGACTCTATTATTTTGTGTTTGTACGTTTCTTTTTTAGTTGCACCACTCGACCTTGGAAAGGGGGAGCACCCAAAGAGTTCTCATTAACAATACACTTGGAGGACAATAACTCAAACATAGAGTAAAAGGACCAAAAGGAGGATTCTGAGTTAGATGAAAATGAGGAGGATATTCAAATATGTTAGTAATAATAGTAAAGCAAAAGGGGTTGCGATTGTTAAGCAGAAAAATATAAATGATAATTTAAAACAGTAAAGAATGTAGTTTGACTCCCAAGTTCTTCTACCAATGATTTCACACACGCATACACACGCACACACGCACGCACACACGCACACACACACGCACACACGCACGCACACGCACGCACGCACGCCCGCCCGCACGCTCGCCCGCACGCACATATTTAGAATCTACTCGACCTTCTATCTTAACTATTATTAAATTTATCTGTAATTCTAATAATTGTAATATATCTATGCATATTGATTTCATGTTAGATGGTGATCATAGTCTTGGTCATGCTCTTTTACTTTGTTAGTCTACTTATAACAACCTTAATGTTTCTACTACAACTCTAAATACTAATGATATCCACTCTTGTGATACTACAAATAGTCATCACTAGAGCTAAGGCTAGTATTTTTAAAATAAAACTTTATACTTTAAATAATTCCTTTGTTCCTTGTGAGACAATTTTTGTTAAGCAAGTACTATCTTCCCTTGACTAGTACCAAGCCATGCAACACAAATATCTTCTATTAAAAATCATACATGGACTTTTGCTCCCCTCGGCGCAACCACTACAAAAAATTCATGTAAATAGTGGCGGTTATTAATATCTGTCACAAATTTCAATATAATACGTCATTTGACTAGCTGCTACAATTATCTTTCAAAATATGTCATTTTCAATTGTCACAATTACCCTTCAGAATAAAAATAAGTTTTCCCTCCCTCATTATTCCCAATTATTTTGAAAAAGTTGGAAATATTAATTATGTGGGTTCTAGAATTAGTAAATATTATATTAAATTAAAATAATAATAAAATATTTATTTTTCTTCTTCTCTCTCATGACTTGCCTGAGGAAAGATGTAACTTCAGTGAAAATCACTCACATCTTCAAGAACTACGCCGACGAAGCAAACAACAGAGTTAGAGAGAGATGATTAGTGTTCATTGCGGTTCTCAGTCCTAACATTTCAAACCCTAAATAAATTTGTTGTCATTCCCAAATTTTGACTCGGAATGGCTGAGAGCAATTATGTTGTAATTTGGTTCATGCATCCATCAATGAGGTGTGTAAATATTTAAATATTTATTTGTGTCTTTTATTTTATAATTATAAAAATTAACTAAATTTTTTTTCAGGCATCAGATACTGGAAGTGGTGCTCCATCACCTAATCAAATAATAGGATCAAGTGCCGAAAGCAAAACTGATTAGGGATGTGTGTTTTAATTCTAAATTTGATTAGGGATGTATGAACTTTTGAACAATTATGTGTTGTAATTTTAAACTTGATTAGGGATGTATGAACTTTTTATGTGTTTTAATTTTCAATTACATATAAACTTTTGAACATTATTATTTTTTCTTTAATTTTCAATGAAATGAATGGATGATTATAACTTTATACATTATTTTATTTTATTATGAAAAAAGTGGTGGTTAAATTTTTATTTATTCAGAATTAAAATTACGTCAGTTAAAACACCACTACTTACGTATATTATGGTGGCAGAATCTTCTTTAATGAATGTAAATTGCGACAGTTATAACTGACACTACTTACATATATTATGGCGTCAGAATCTTCTTAAATGAATGTAAATTGCGACAGTTATATTGACACTACTTACGTATAATTATGGCGTCAGAATCTTCTTCAATGAATGTAAATTGCGACAGTTATAACTGACACTACTCACATATAAAAACCATCACTACTTACACTATGTTTAAAGTGGTGGGTGTTGCGGCGGATAGTGTAAAACCATCACATTAAAATTTGTGGCGGCCATTTCTATGGCGGTTTGGGAAACCGCCACAAGCGTACGCGGTTATAAGCGCCAGTTTATACGAAAATAACCGCCACAATATACATTTTTTGTAGTGAACTGTGATAGGTTGTAAATGGATTTTTTTTAAAAATATTTAATGATGATGGAAGCTTTCAAAGGTGCACAACCAAATTGGTTGCCAAGGGCTTCAATCAGAAAAAATATGTAAAATTTATAAATTCATAAATTAGGGGTTATTTTATACTTATTTTAGCAATTAATACTCATAAGTGCTTATATTTTAATATGAAATATTACGGCAATTTTGCACTTATCACTTACCCATGACCAACGCACGAGAATCCTCCACGAGAGGCACGATGAGGAGGCCTTTATTACTAATAGGGCGATGGAGGTTTTTAATTCTTTATATGCTCATCATCTTTTTATAAGAAATGAGGTACTCGACTGTAGACTTGAACTTGTTCGGCCGTTGCCAATATAAGGGAAATTTAGGTGTAAAATTTGGATAAGAGAAAATGGGCTTTTGGTTGTCTTGCAACGAGCATTTCAAAAAAAAAAAATTAACTTTTCGAAGGAAGAGGCGTAAATGGTAAATAGAGAACCATGTTGAGCTTCGTTCAATGAAACTCAACTGACCTTAGAATTGCATTTCAAAGTAAAAATACTTAAAATCATTTATGGTAGGCCTAATATGGAGATGATGGCATAGTATTTGAAAGAATTTTATAAAAACCCAGTTATTTGGGAGGAACAACTTCCTCCAAGAAGTCCTCTTAAATGGAAAACAAGTTTGTATGTCATTGAAGAGTCATCTTCGATAGAAGTAACCTCTCTTCTTACCATAGGGCTATTACTATTGGAGGAATCAAAGTGAGAAAACAAAGGCAAAGAATAAGCCATTAAAGGAACATATCTAGAGAGAATAGAAGAAAATGGAAGTAAAGAGGAAAGATGAATGAAATGCTCGAGCAAGTATCAGAAGAAGCAAGAAGAATAGTGTAAGAAATAAGAATATCGTAACTTTTACAAATGCCTAGCGACATTTCACTTTCTTGTGTAGGGTTGGGTCTTAAAGCGTGAAACATAATTTTTAAGCATTGTAATGTTTTAGGGCAACATGTCATCCTAAGCCAATGTGGCAGGGTTGTGGTGAAACATCAACCACCTAATTGACATAACCATAAGAACTCATCATTAGGTATAAAAATTCATCATTAATTTTCATGGTGTTTCATACTATTTTACAATTATTACTATTTTAATTACCATTTCTTAATAATAATAATAATTATTGTTTTAATTATACTTTAATTATACTGAGTTCGGATCATCAAGTTGGATAAGCTTGGACCATCGAGCTAGATAAACTTGGACCTTCGAGCTATATGAAGGGTCGCAAAGTCTGGTCTAAGGCTAGTCGTGAAAATACGACCCATTTTTCAAAGCTCGGCCAAAAAACATTACCAAAGTTTAAAGTTTAGAATAAAAGTCTGGCTACCCTAAAACCAAGTTTCCTAGCTTGTGGGGTTTGTGTACTACTCAGTGTAAAATAATAATAATAATAATAATATGGTGTTTTCTTCCTGCACCTTTGTACATTCTTCTTGCACCTCCATACTTTTGGTGACAAATCAAATTTACCCTTAATGAAATTAAAAAATAAGCCTAAGTCCTTGCACCCTCCATAATCTTCTTCGTTCTAATGTAGACAATAATCCAAATTCTACAATTCGGAAGCCATTTTATGGATTCATAAATGACTTCTGAATTGTAGAATTTGGAAGCCAACTTTGTATTTCAAATTCTAAAATTTGGAAGTCATTTATGAATCCAGAAAATGACTTTCGAATTTTAGAATTCAAAAGCAAACTTTGTATTCCAAATTCTACAATCTGGAAGTCACCTATACAAATCTGAATAACTTAGAATTATTTGAAAATGGAATTATGTTACAATAGAAATCAACCAAATATTTGATAACGTATTGATAAGCCCCAGTAACCATTTAATCGATATTTCAAAAGGCTATAAATATAGCTTATTTATCGAGGGAGTACTCATACTCAACCTTTTTTAATCACTTAAATACTATTATATTTTTTCTAAAATTCTTATTGACTTGAGCGTTAGAGAGTATTTTGTAGGTGGATCACCACCCCATCTTTATCTACAAAGCTTAACAACTCTTCACAAAGAAGTCAACTCGCTCGACATCCAGTTCAAACAGTTTTAGTATATATATATATATATATATAATTTTTTAAATTTAAAGAACACCATTAATTTCAGTTCTCCCACATGCTATGACTTTGGTGAGTAAATGGTATACAAAAAATTTGGATATCAAATCTGATATTTTTCTTATACTAAGTTATATATTATTCTTAGTGAAATAATTTTTCAAAGAGGGCCATCAAATTTAATTTATATTTATGCTTATACTACTATTCCAATAAGTTGGAATAAGTTAAGGTTATTGATTTTGGCATCAAACTATTTTGTACGTGTTCTCACTTTCGGGATGAGAGGAGAAGCTCATCCCGTGCGACTATGGAGTATTTTCCAATTTCTTGTAAGACAATAAAAATAAAACTTGTAATGAAAAAGAAGTCACAATAATTTAAAAAGACAAGTTTGAAAAGGTAAAATAACATTTTTTTCCATATAAATCCATGTAAAATTTACGTAAATGACATATAAAAGTGTAATCACATATATTTTTTAATCAATTATCCATCAACTAGTATAGAGAAATTATAGTACTGAATTGTCCAATATTTTTTTAAACAAATAATTTTTGATTGTATGTTTTTCCCCAAATCATCTAAAATATATATTGAGATACTTGGTTCTAGATAGTTATCAGTCACCAATTTATATACGCATTCAGGTGATTTCAAGTTGGTTGAGTATGGGTCTTGGGTTAATGGTGGTTGGGGGTGACATGTGGCTTGGAGAATGAGGCTTTTTGAATGGGAAAAGCAGTTGGAGAGTCTTTTTTTGAAGGAAATTCAAGGGTTGAGGCTTGACGTGGGTTTTGAGGATAGCTGGGTGTGGAAGGATGGGGAGCTCTTAAGGTATTTGGTTAATTCTGCCTATGTTTTTTTAAGGAAGGATTCAGAGGGGGAACATAAGTATTTGTACGACAAGTTTTGGAGGTGCAAATCTTTGTCCTCAGCTCAAGTCATTGCTTGAAGGGTGTTGTCTAATAAGATTGTTACCAAGGCCAATTTGTAAAAGCGTGGGGTTGTGGTCGAAAATAGTTTGTGTGGGGTGGAAGAGAAGACAAGTCGTCATTTATTTTTTAAATGCATATTTGGCTCATTTGGAGACAATGTTATGTTTGGCTAGGTGTGGTGTCTATGGATCACAATGACTCTTGTTATCATTTTTTACAATCTAAGTTGGGTAGAGCATCTGAATCTGTTAATGATGTTTGGGGAGCGTTATGGATTGCTGTAGTAAGTGAGATTTGGAAGCACAAGAGCAAAGTAATTTTTAAAGGTGGTGTGGTTGATGTTTCAGAAATTTTTACTATTGTTCAGTTAAAGGTTTGGTAGTGGGTCTCATCCAAGATATCTTCATTTTTTTTTCTCTTATTCTGATTGGTTTCGTGATCATTTTGGTTTGTATGAGGTTAGTTATTTGATGGATTTTACAAAGTTAGTTTGTTCCTTTGTTGTGTTCACGAGCTTTGTTTATCTTTGGAGGAGGGTTTGTTGATTGTGTTAGGGAGAAGTTAACTTTTTCATTTTAGATTTTTATAAGGATTGAACCATTCATGAACTGGTTTACATTAATTTATTTTTTCTTACTGATTAAAAAAAATAATTCATATACACATCACTAAGAATATATTATAATATATTATACCATAAACATATATCTCTCAATAAAACGAAACATAATCTTTATTAATTTAATTTCATCTTTCATATTATTTGGAGGCTAAATTTTATATATAAGAATATCTTTATAAAAGTGAGTGATATCTAAACTTACACTTTCTTTTGCATTATCATCATAATTTATATATCTCTTATTAATCGAAGTGTTAAATATTTTTCTATTTAATAATAGAATATTATGTGAGAATCACCTCTTCATGTTCTATAGCTCAATAAAATGATTTCTTACCCTCTAGAGCTTGAGACAAAAACAAAATACAATCCATATAAAATCAAACTAAAATATTTTCCATCACATGTCCAATTTAATGTAGTCCCAACATGTTCGTCCCATATAATAATGAAAAGTCACAGATACAATAACATAACGTAGACCCTATCTTTGACGCATGTCCACATCAGTTTGAAAACTCTTGACAACTATTGTCGACCTTATATGTCCTTGTTTACTGACGCACGCATACCCTTGGTGTGCTTCGTCACACTGAAGGGACATGGTTTTTCACGTTTTTCTTTCCATTTCTGTTCTCATAGATCAGATACTAATTACATAAAAGTGTATTCAGTCCCGTTTTATTTAAATTCGTATATCAAATAGTACTTGAGACAAACATAAAGAGTAGAAGATTGCAGGGACTTGATATGTACTAAAAAAAGAGTAGGTTTTTATATGAAGTCAATTTCTGGTAGTAATCAAATAAAAGTTTAAATTTGTATAGTACGATTTTGAAGAGATCTCAATCAAGATTATTTATCAGAATAAATTTTAAATAATGTAATGTTTCATAGATATCCTTTGACACAAAATAATTAATATAATAATATACAAATTTTTTTATAAAATATAAAAATTAGTCTGATAATCTACTTTATTTTGTTATAGTTTTAAAAGTATCACAATCTTATAAATAAAAACACCAATTAAAATAAAAATATATTTATTATACTAACCTACTTCGTATCAAATTCTGACTTAAATATGACATTGAAGTACTTTTTTTACAAATATACCATCCATATTGATCGGAAATCAGATACCCCAGGACATCATCAATCCAGTAGCAGTTTAGAAAGTTTAAGAAAGAAAGATATTTCTGACATTTTAGTAATACAAAATTTATTTTAATAAGAGATTAGTAAATGTACATCATTTGTAAATGATTAAGTTTAAGAAATTTAATGACACGTTTGAACACATGATCGGAAACTGAAAACATGTTTGGTCTGCCTTCCTGAAGCAAATATGAAAAATTTGTTTTCAGTGACATAATCACAGGTCATCCTGTGAAGTAGTATTTGTTTGGTATGTAAAAGGAAGAAGACAGAAAAAAGAAGAGTCACACAAGGGGAGAAGATCTTGGTAGCCAGCCTCGTGGTGCCTCCGCGGACAGTCCAAGACCCAAACTCCGAGGTTGTCATTTCCACTTCGGTCCCACTTTCTTCAGTGACCTCACTTTAGTGATTCACTTTACCAATATACACTCAAAATTTATCTCTCTTCCACTACTTAGTTCTACATAATAATCAATAATGCATCTAAAAGAGGGTCATTTTTTATCATCTGTTTCTATAACCCGTGTATATATTATAAATGTTACTTTGTGTACTTGTGAAATATGTTAGTATAAGTACGGAAAAATCAGGAGGAATGTTGATAATAAAAACGTGGATGAATAATGTTGTGGACTATAAAACATTACCTCAGGTCAGAAGTCGCCAACACTGCATGGCTGCATTCACTTGGTGTCCCCGATAAGTGGAGCAAAGCTTCAAAAGCAATTTCCAATCAGCTTCATCAAAGCTCATCTTTTAACGCCTTTCTTATTCCCTTCAATCTTTTCGACAAAACATATTCTCGTTTTAGTTAGGTCATCCTCATTCTAAATCAAAAGCAATTAGTTGGCCCCTAAAACGTGATTCTATGCCAGAAAGGTCATAAACCATAGAGAATTATTAAACAAAGAATAACTTTTCTTACGAAACACCTACGCTTCAAAGTTCTTGCACTTGAACCATGATAGTGGGGGATTTCTTTAGAACAACAACACGTATATATTATGTAACGATGACTGATACCTTTTATTTTACGACCAGACTTGGGTTTTAGTTTTCAAATCATATTATATTAGTAGATTTTGTTCTGAAAAATTATTAGTAGTGGTAAAAAAGGAAAGAAAAAAAAACAGGTGCGGTAAGCGATGATTACAGCTCTGTACGTATATGCGTGTGCAGTTCATAATGCAGAGTGGTGATAAGTGATTTTACGTGTTTTGCTGTGAAAGCTGTTGCCATTGTCGTGAGAGTGCAAGATGGCCGAAACAAAAAAAGAATAAGCCATGATATCTTTATGAAACTTGAACTAGGTAGGATTCATCAAATCATAAAAGAAGTTAATGTTTCTTCTCTTGATATTTGGCCTGAGATAATAATTCAACCGTTGGAGTCTGGGTCTGCAACTCTTTTCACGTAGTTTCAAGCCTCCTCAGAAGGATCACCAAACACTAGAAATGGAAAACGAGAAAATATTATATAGAAATCATGAAGGCTGTGTCACCACATACAGAAAACACTCATTATAAATTCCCTTTCCCATGAACTCAGAACGTAAAAAGCTCATGAGGAATTTGTCTTTTCAGCAGACTAAGTAGCGCTATTCATCATTTGTTTTGTCACTTCTGGTTCTGGTCCTGATTATACCTTCTCATCTTCCCATGAATGAACATTTGTAAACCTTTTATTTTAATACAAGAGCAAGGGGTTGTTTACATTTGACAGAAAATACGTGTACATAATTAATCAAATAAACAAATTTATCTTTCTTACATTTCTGTACTTTTTTCTCTGATTTTTATTATTTTTACGATGTAATTTTCCAGGCTTGTGATTGAAAGCCCCATTATTTTAAATCTTTAATCTTATTTAATGGTATTGTAGTGGGCTTCATATGATTGATAATGGATGGAATGCAAACATGATTGACATCACAGTCTTTTTAGAATGTCTTTGCATACCTTTTTATTTATAAAAAAAAATGGCTAGTTGAATGGATATGTCATGACTTTGAAATGAGTTATAACCGTCTTCAAATAAAATAATTTAAATATGTAGATCATATTCCGATGATGAAGAAAGTGTTGCTTAAGTTTATAGAATATAGACAATACATGTTCATGGAGGTAGACAGATTTAGGATAGTGTATTAGTAGTAAATGAAGTGATTGAAGAAGTGAAGAGGAAAAAGAGTAGTTGTGTATTTTTTATGGTTGACTATAAGAAGGCATACAACTTAGTTGTTTGAAAGTTTATTTACTACATATTGGATACAGGAGAGGTTAGATTTATGTGGTAAGTAGATTGATTGGATAAGAGCTTGTCTTTTGTCTTTATCGGTTTCCGTGTCAGTAAACAGGAGTCATACTAAGGAGTTTAAATCAAGGAAGGGGTTGAGACAAGGAGACCTCCTAGCACCATTTCTTTTTTTTTTTATTGTGGTAGAAGGTTAGTTGGAGTTATAAGCGAGGCGGTCGAGAAAGATTTGTTAGAAAGTGTGGAGATCGGAGGCTGGTCCATAAAGGTTAATATGCTTCAGTATGCGGATGACACGTTTTTTTGCAAGACGAAAGCACAAAGTGTCTTCGTTATCAAGGTCATTCTAAATTCCTTTGAAATAGCCTCTGGCCTACAGGTCAATTTTCAGAAGAGCAAAGTCGGAGGGGTAGGATGCAGATACTTGGGATTGCCGGTAGGTGGATGTCACCAAAGAAATAAGTTCTAGAAAAAGGTGGTGGAAAAAGTGAGAAGAAGGTTAAGCAAATGTAAAGGTAAGTTTATCTTTATGGCAGGTATACTTTGCTTGATTAAATCGGTGTTGTCCGCTTTTCCTCTATTTTTCTTGTCTTTGTATAAAATTTCGGTTATGGTGATGAAGGAAATAGTAAGGTTGCAGAGAAACTTTTTATGGGGATGGGGATCAGAAGGCAAGAAAACAGTGTGGGCTTCATGGAAAAAGGTTTATGAGTCAAAAGAGGAGGGAGGGCTTGATATGATAGATTTAAGGCGTTTTAAAATTGCCTTGTTGGGAAAGTGAATTTAGCAATTAGGTTTTGAAAATACGGGTTTGTGGAAAGAAGTTCTAGATTCGAAATATGGAGGTTGGAGGGAACTCCGGAGTTAAAGAAGACTGTTACATACGGATATAATCTGAATGTAACTTATTTAAAATTTTATTAAAAAATAACATATAATAATATTAATAATATTAATATTAATAATAATGTTAATAAGTATAATTAAAATCATAATATGACAAAAGAACTTGTCTAGTGTAGTGATACACACCAATAAACCCTATCTTGGCCCCAACAATTACAGAAATACAACATGTCCTTGGTTTTTCTCAAATGTACTCAAACTGAAAACATTTTTTATGTTATATATTAAATTATTGTTTTCAGTATATAAAACATATTACATAAACTAACGTAAATTACATGCTTAAAACCGTCACATTATACAATGCATTATATGGCGTCTACTACAACGGTTCTCACTTGACTGCCACATTAAACTTTGTGGCGGCAAGAATGCTGGCGTTACGCGGTACCACCATAGATGTAAAATGTGGCGGTTATAAACGCCAAGTTATACAAAAATAACCGCCACCACATACACGTTTTTTTGTAGTGATCTAAAAACTTCTTAGTATTTTCAATCAATTGATTTAAAAGATAACATATTGAAAAACTGTAACTTTCCAGAAAACAAAATTAAAACCAGTTGAAAAACTTTTTAACCAGTTGAAAAATGTTTGTTCTTGGATTCATCATCATTCCAAAAGGTAAAAGATAAATCAAGACATACAAAATAAAAACTAAACTACCTAGACACATAAGGCATCAAGTCTTCAATCATAGTTTCATTAAACACCATAGTTGGATCCTTGAGATGTCCAACAATATCAACCTTAATGATAACATGAATAAGGAACATAGGGAGATTTTGAGCCAACTAAACATTATAAGTATGAGAAACAAATCCTTATTTAAAAAAAAATAAAAAATTGGGTTACAATGGTTTAAACATGGGGATTCTAATTATATGTACTTTCATGCCATAATTAGATGGAGGAGATTAAAAAACAAAATTAGTGGAGTTCATAGTTTGGGCAATTGGATTGAAGAACCACTTATGGTTAAGGATGAAGTCCAATTTTTTTACATAAATAGGGGTAAGGTTGGACAATAATGAATTTCATAGGATACTGAAATCGAATAATTGTTTTCTGATTGCCCCTTTTGAGGAAAAAGAAATTAAGGAAGCTATTTGGGACTGTGGGAGTTGCAAAAGCCCTGACCCAGATGGTGTAACTTTCAACTTCACTAAGAATAAGTGGGACATTCTAAAAAAGATGTTATAGTTGCAGTGTAGTCTTTTCAGAGTTCTGGTAATACACTTAGGGGATGCAACACTTCCTTCATTACTTTAACTTTAATCCCTAAATATGTAAATCCATAATCTGAAATATTGTACAATCTGAAACACAAGTTTTAGCTTCCAGATTCTATAACCTGAGAAGTCTTTGATTTTACATTCCAGAATTAAAGAAAAAAATATTCAACGAAAAATGTCAATGAGTAATTTGAGTATTTTTCTTAAAGTATGGGATGCAAGAAGATGGGCATGGAGGTGCGTTAGAAACTACCCTCAATCCCTAATTCATAACACCTTCACGAAATTCAATAATGGTTTTTTAATATTTTTTTTATCTTTTTAAAATACATAATTGTTTAGGTTTCAATACTCATCAAATGCTAAATGCAGTAGTCAAACCTTTGATCTTTTTTATAATAAAATTTAAATATAATGTTATTTTATATATATATATATATATATATTATTTTTTAAATTATAATAGTAACCATGTGTTTACATGTATTATCTTAAAAAAGTGTATATATATAATAAAATATTTTATTAGTACAATTTATTTAATAAAGTGCATTTTTAGCAAGATCACTAGTATAACTTTTGTTGTTTAACTTTGCTTTCGTTTTTCACTTTCAATCCCTTTATATAATTTTTCAAAGATATTTTTTGATACTTGAGTTAGTTAAGTTTGGAATTGCAATATCTTCATATTTTTATATGTTTTTAGTGTTAGATGCTCAAAATAAAAAGTTTGAATTTGTAACTTTAAAAACAAAAATTACTCCAAATATATTTAAGAAATTGATTTGAAAGTATTTGCATCATGGATCATTAAAAATAAATCAAAGTATAATAAAAAAATCATTTTGTTTCATATAAAAATATAACACTACAAGAAATAAGTCATTTTGCATGGGCCAAAAAGCAGACGTAAAAGCTAAAAAACGGACGCTTATGCGTCGAATTATCGTCCGTTCCACATCCCACGAAAAAAGCCTGGAAGCAAATGAAAACTAGCGTGGGCCAGAAAGTTGGACGCATCTTGCGTGGGCCAAGCCCACGCAAAACGGACACAACATGCAGAAGCTGGGTAGACGTAAAATGGACGCATATGCGGCAGCTTTTGCGTGGGCAGATCCGACGTATAATTTTTATTTCGCTTATGCGTCGGTCTGGCCGACGAAAATGATAAAAATATATATTTAAAAAATATCAGATTTTGCGTGGGCTTGGCCCACGCAAAAGCGGACGCATGTTTTAAAAAAAAACTTGCGTGGGCCTGAGGCCGACGCATGTGATGAAGAAAAAAAAACATTTCATTTTGCTTTCTAACCAGATTACCTGTAAAAATTAAATACCAACCAAATCACATTCAAACAAATTACTATCATTCACAATACATCCATAAACACCCAAATCCACAAACACATCCAAAGTATGA
>Ga0123342_1007662_pt1 | contig 14132 bp, 15 predicted proteins | sample Turbeawhitnodule_FD_89960 | JGI IMG/M metagenome (GOLD analysis project Ga0123342, IMG submission 89960) | Root nodule microbial communities of legume samples collected from Mexico - Turtle bean Mexico white nodule | ecosystem: Host-associated > Plants > Roots > Nodule | place: Mexico: Nepantla...
CTCCAAATTCAAATGCTTCTCATTTGAATTTCCCTCCACTTTCTTTTGAATTTCCAGCCCTCTAAACACTATAAATAAGAGGGTTTGGCTCATGTATTTGCAAGATTAATATACATAGTGAATAGCTACCAAATTTGAGCCAATTTCACTTCTTGCCCAAAACCTCTTAAGTTAGGCTATTAATCTTCAATTCTCACCACTCTCATTCCCTACCTAGCATGCACCTTCAAGGTCACCACACCTCCTAGGAGGACCTTGTTCGCTTACACTCCATAGAGCTTCCGCCTTTCATCAACAAATTCTACAAATCATGAAGGAACTTCTCCATCATTTGGTATCAGAGCCATGGTCTTCAAGAGATAAGTGCCTTCGGTTTTATTTTTGTGTTCATTCAATTTCGTTTTGTTCTTCATGAATCCTTGATTGTCTTGCTGTTTTTGAGTTTGTTTTTGTGTTAGATGTTGTTTTGGTTTAATCCAATCTGTGCATTCATGTTCAATTTGATCTTGAGCTTCCATTTTGCCAATTTTGTGTAGGATTCCATATAGATTTGTGTTCTTGTTCTGTTTTTGGTTTATTTGAGTCTTTATTGCAATTTCAATTGATTTATTTTGTGTTGCCTTGAGTCATTTTGATTTTTGAGTCCAATTGTGTTTTGTCTAGTCATGTTTCTCCTAAATTGTCATTAATTCAATGTAGTGTTGTTTTCGATAATTTTGGTTGCTTGATTTACTTTGAGTCCATTTTTAATCTGAAATTTTTTTATCCTTTGGTGTCTTTTCTTTTTAGATTTGAGTTCATATTTGTGTGTTAGATCCATACAAATTCTTATACATCAATTCCATTGTGTTCTTGAAGTTTCTTCAAACTGTTTTTAATTCCAGGATTAGGATCACTCTATTTTAATTTTTTGCTGGCTGTTTTTTACTTATCAAATTAAAATCCGTTGAAGAAAAATTGTGAAACTCTGGATTTACACAGATTGATGTGTTAGAAAAACAAGAAAAAAATAATCAAGTCAAAATAAAAAATAGAAAAAAAAATTATAAGTCAAAAGAAAAAGGTGTACATCCTGGCGCGGGCAGAGATGGTAATTTGACAACATATTTGAAAAATTTATCACAATTACTTGGTGCATTGTTTTGGTGTGATTCCAGCGCCAAAATTTTGCTAAGATATTGAATTGTTTGTGGTTAAAATTTCATATTCAAATTTCAAATATCCAGCTCAGCATAAATTTTCTAAGTCACGCATTCTGTGCCTAAAATTTCCAGTAATACTGTTTTTTTTTTTTAATCAATTCTAGTGTCATTCCTTAGGTTCAATTTGTGTGCCACCTTTTATTGAGTGCTTATTTGATTGCTTGTCAAATTTTTTCAACATCCTTTCAAGTTGTGTCATACAAATTACTCCATTTGTTGTAGTCTCATTCTAAATTTGAATTGCTCTTTGCTTTAAATTTGTTGACTTCTAATTGTTGGTGTAAGAATTTCAAAGTGGTGCTTGTTAAGTTGGAATTAACCATTGTGGTGAGTCCATCCCTACTTAGTAGGTACTGTTTTTGAAGATTTAAATTGGCTAACCTTAAGAGGTTAAGGCAAAGGCTGCAACAAATAAGATTACAAATACACACAAACTGTGGGACGCAACAAGAAAGAGTAACAAAAGCCAAGGAGTGCATAATATAGGAAATCTGAAATTTAATTTTGTAATTCAAGTTCCCTTGTATTTCCTTTGAATTTTAATTACATTCAACTTTGATTAATTAGTGGAATAATTACGTATTAGACGGTGAGTGTGTCTTCAATGGCTCTAAGTTTCTAGAAGCCTCACCTTAGGATTCGTCTAGTTTTAAAGATTTGTAGTTAGTAATATTTAATTTTGTTTAGTTAATTGTTTTGCTTTAACTACTTGTTTTGTATTGTTTAATTGATTTGCATTTGTTTTCTTGCATAAACAAGTGTTTTTCATTCTTAATTGTGATCTAAGTAAATTACTTAGAAAAATATTTGTGAAAAGTCTTGAGGGATAGATTTTGGCAAGGAAAGACTAGGTACTTAGAGGATCCTAGCGATCCACCTCTCTTTCCTGGAAAGCTACCTTCATTACTCTCCTTGTCTTTTTTGGGGTAAATTACTTTAAACACAAAACTTTAACTATGTCTTCTCATTCTCGTCATTCTAATGAAAGTAAGGGAACATCTATCAAATCTCTTTTGAAAAAACTAGCATACGATGTTCAAGCACTTTCATATAGACAATTGCAACATGAGATCCAACTCAAAGAAAGGGATGCTCAATTTGCTTTGATACAAGATGAGTGGAAAATGGTTAAAGAAAGGAATGAATACAACAAATCAAAAAGATCTTCAAAATTATCTAGCTCTAGGTTGATTGATATATATGAAAAAAAAAAAAAAGTTTTAGAATGCATGAGTATTATCAACCTCAACCTAGGAGAGTTAGAGAAGAAATGAAAGAGCTTATGGAAAAAGGAAGAAACTTTATAAACGAAGAAAAATAATATATTAGAAGAGAAAAAGAGTTTAAAGGAAAATTTCAAGCTCTTGTAAGAAAGAAAGAAGAGAATGAGAAAAGAGAAAGAGAGGAAGACGAAAGAAAAGCTAGAGAAGAGAAAAAAAAGAGAGAAAAAGTGATGATAGAAAAGGAAAATACAAAAAACTCTTTTTCTGGAGTTGAATCAGATATTGATAACATTATATCTTCTCTAGAAAACCCTTGTAAAGATGTGCCTGCAAAGAAAACTATGTTTGGAGCTGAAATAGATATAAATGTTTCTTTCATAGAAAATACAGAAGAATGTTTGACTAAAAAGGAAGAAGAGGAAACCAACAAAAAAGAAGAGTCTTTTATGACACCTCCTGAAAGCATAGCTGGGAAAGACTCCTTAAAAGGGGATTGCAATACTTTGAACTCTTCTTTTCAATTATATAATGATCACTCTTCTTTACAAAAATCTCAAAAACCAAACTTTGTGATGTTGTTGCCAAGCTTGGGCAATATACAACGCAAAGTGAACAAAAATATTTTTGAAAGAGGTCTTATGTTATTCTTTAAAAAGAATTTTAAAGATAAAAGGCCTTATTTTTGTCCCTGTGTTTATGTAGACAACATGCTCAGACTCAGCAAGAAGGATGTGACCGCTATGGCCAAGCAGATGAAAACGGCTTCCCACACCTCCCCTGCCAAAAACCTGAAGATGAAGGCGGTGGTGGAGGCGCCTGCTTCCGAGGATGAGGACACATGCTCGGGGTCAGTTTTCAAGAGAAAACGAAAAACTGCCCCTCTACCCAGTCCTGCTCAAGACATTATAGTGCAGGAGAGTGGGAAAGATAACCTTCAAAAAGGAGGGTTATGGGATCCATCCTTGGATGCCACCTCTTTCCTTGAGAAGACCCTACTCCCTGTCGAGCTGGACAACTTGTGAGAAGACCAGCTGGTTGACCAGACTGTAAGGCAACTGGGGTAGGCCCTAGCTGCAAACTGCCTTGCCCTTTCCAAACTCGAGAGGGAAAGCTTCAGCTGAGGAGCAAGTTGGGGAACTCCAGATGACCTGCCAAGAGACCAAGGTCCTCTTGACTGAAAAGTCTAAGGAGGCCTTGGGATTGTCCGCAAAGAATGTGAGCTCATTGCTGAAGTGGAGAATTTGAGAGGAGAGCTTGCCCAGCGGGAAGAGAAACTAGTGCAGAAGGATGCCTCGCTGGAGAAGGCCAAGGAGGAGTTGACCAAAGATATTGCCAACTCTTATCTTATGGGTTTCGATGATGTTGTTGCCCAAGTCACCTACGTCTACCCCGAGTTGGACCTTTCCAAAATAGGGTTAGGCAAAGTTGTCGTGGATGGGCAACTAGTAGATGAGGAATAGCAGTACGAAGTTCCTTGCTATCACCTTAATTGTGTACCTTATGAACAATTTACAACTTTTGCACATACATGAATGTTTTCTTGCTTTACTTCGACTAGTATAGTAGCAATGTATGTCTCGACCAAACACAACTTTCGTAACTTCAAAACTAATCGACAAACACCGATGATCGCCTCACGTTTAAGTAACGTGATCATCATAATAAATCAACCAACGGTAAACTGTGATTTAGGGTTCCTAAGCTCAGAGTCTCTCTGGGAAACATGTACATGAATCACTATAACTGTTTATACTCCTTAAAGGGAGGTTCCAACGTGGTTCGTGTCAATACAATGACGAGCGGCAATCAGGGTTACCTGAGCTCAGAGCCTCTCTAAAGAAAAGGCCTTCACACCTGAATCACTATGAACCTTTATACTTCCTAAAGGGAGGTTCCACTATGGTTCGTGTCAATAGAATGGCGAGCGGCAATCAGGGTTACCTGAGCTCAGAGCCTCTCTAAGAAAAATGCATTCACGCCTGAATCACTATGAACCTTTATACTCCCAAAAGGGAGGTTCCACTGTGGTTTGTGTCAATACAATGGCGAGCAGCGATCAGGGTTACCTGAGCTCAGAGCCTCACTGGGCAAAAGGCATTCACGCTTGAATCGCTATGAACCTTTATCATAAATTACTCATACACGCAATGCGATTGCTCAGGTAACATGTTGATCAAGTCGTCCTCCTGGTGTCAATATAATGCAAGCATGTTTCACAAATAATTTTTTATTGGGCGACCTCATTAAAAAACCCTGATAAGGGAAAAAGAGTGTCCCCTTAAATGCTCACACTGTACACAAATAATGCGTTAACTAAAATAAACCTTAAGATTGGTCCCATTCCATGTTCGGGGAATAGTCCCACCCTCCAGAGTCTCAAGCTTATAAGCTTCGTTCCCGAGTACCTCTATCACGCAGAATGGGTCAGTCCATTTAGGAAACAACTTGTTCTTCAGCTGATAGGGATGAGCTTTTCGCATTACCAGGTCGGCAACCTGGAACTGCCGGGGTCTCAACTTGGACTTCTGCTTGTACTCCACCCTTCTTTTCAAGGCTTCAGCCTTGATGCGCGCCTCTTCTCTCACCTTGTCGAGCAGGTCTAAATTTACCTTCCTTTCCTCATTAAACTCCTCCACCATGAAGTTTTCGAACCGCGACGAACTCTCCTGGATCTTGACGGGGATCATAGCATCCGACCCATACACCAGACTAAAAGGTGTCTCCTTGGTGGTGGATTGGGGAGTGGTGTCGTAAGCCCACACAATTCGAGGGACCTCGTCTGCCCAAGTCCCCTTAGCTTTCTCCAGCCTCCTCTTTAGGCCTCTAAACAGGACTCGGTTAGCATATTCGACCTGTCCATTAGTCTGTGGGTGCTCTATCGAGGCGAACACCTGCCTGATGCTGAGCTTTGTGCATAACTTGCCTAGCTGCTGACTTGCAAACTGGGTTCCATTATCACACCAAACGCTTTGGAATTCCAAAACGGCAAACGATGTTCTTCCACACGATGTGTTGAACCTTGTGAGTTGTTATCTATGCGACAAGCTCGACTTTTATCCACTTGGTGAAGTACTCAATGGCTACCACCAGGTACTTCATCTGGCGAACTGCTAAGGGAAACAGGCCCAAGATGTCAATTCCCCATGTGTCGAAAGGCTATGGGCTGTGGATCGATCGGTACTCCTCCGAGGGTGCATGATGCTAATCGGCATGTTGTTAGCATTGTTTGCACCGTTCTGCATACCTCGTGCAGTCTTCCCTCATGGTCGGCCAGTAATACCCTGCTCGAACAGCTTTCAATGAGAGAGCTCGTCCACCAATGTGACTCCCACAGATACCTTCATGGAGCTCATCCATGATACGCGTGCACTACTCACCGCTCACACAGGACAAGATAGGGTAAGTGTAACCATGCCTGAACAAGTTTCCATCCACCAAGGTGTATTTGCATGCATTTTTCTTGACAATTTTGGCCTCCGTCGGCTCCTACGGGAGTAGGCCATCAGCCATGTCATGCCTATAGGGTGTCATCCAGGTTTCACCTGCATCGACCAAGCAAACGTCCGACGATTCTCCCACTGACAAGTCATAGGCACTTATCTTGGGTACCCTCAACATTTCCTGATGTGAGTTGATTTTAGGTTGATTCATTAGATGACACTTTTTAGAATTAGGATCGAGATTCTTAAACAATTAAGGAAAATCAAGAACACAAAACAAAGACAATGAACCGATTGAATGTATGACACAATTCAATTAAACCGAATAGAAACACATTCTAAAGAAGATGAACTGATTGAAACATCCAACAAACACATTCAACTTATTAGAATCAAGAAACAAGAACATTCTACCGATTGAAATTAAGAACAAATGAACAAGACATGTTTAGAATTTGATATGGAATGGAAATGGAAGAAGAAGATGAAAAGTCGGAAAAACTTATGTGGTTGAAGCAAGGGAAGTGATTCATGCCACTTAAAAGGTAAATAGACTCCAAAATGAGTGAAGAATGCCGCCACTTGAGAACTCCCAAAGACTCACAAGATAAGATTGGGAAAAGGAGACAAGTCTCACAAATTCTCACTCAATTTGAGAAGAGTAACTTTACTTCAAATTCAATGTGTCTTTACAAGACCAAGCACCTCTATATATAGTGTAGAGGGCCGGTCATTCAAAAGGCAAAAGTGGGAAGAAGCAAGTGAAAAGGCATTTTGAAATGTCGCCCCAAACAAGTCACATACTCTATGGAAAGTGTGACTTTTCTACTACTTCCTCATAAGTCCTATACTCCTTTTCATACTTTCCTTTTATGTTCTATTTTAAATCTATTCTAAAGATATTACAAAAAGAGACATCAATTGATGCTCATCTCCTAATGCTAGTGCCTTGCTCCTAGTAATTCTCTGAGGCATGGTGGAGGATGTAATCATAGGTTGGGCTTGAGCCTCAGATTGGGCTTGGGCCTCAGGCGTCCTCTCTCCTTGGTCTACGTCATGCTCCCCGGGTGAGAGAGAATTCGTCCACGAATTTTGAAGACCTGCAGAGAAAGGAGTTAGATCACTGATATTAAAAGAATGACTACTAAGGTATGTATCAAGCATATCTAACTCATAGGCATTATCATTAATCTATTTGAGGACTTGAAAAGGATCATCACCACGTGGCATAAGCTTGGACTTCCTTTGAGTAGGGAATCTATCCTTCCTCAAGTGTAGCCAAACCCAATCCCCGGGTTCAAAGATTAATGCCTTGCGCCTTTTGTTGGCACGTTCAGCATACTTGCCGACCTTTTTCAATTTGCAGCTTGATGTGATGGTGCAAGTCTTTAATAAAAGAAGCCTTTTCAAAACCATCTTTGCACAACACCTCATCAAGTACAGAAATTGGAAGAAGGTTAAGAGGTGTGAGGGGATTAAACCCATAAACAACCTCAAAAGGAGTATGGGTAGTGGTAGAATTTACTACTCTATTATAAGAAAATTCAATATGAGGTAGTAAATTTTCCCATACCCTTGGGTTCCCAGAAATAAGGCATCTTAACATTTGACCAAAAGTTCTATTAACCACTTTAGTTTACCATCAGTTTGGGGGTAGCAAGCAATAGAAAACAAGAGTTTAGTGCCAAGTTTTCCCCACAAAGTCCTCCAAAAATGGCTTAAGAACTTTGAATCTCTGTCGGACACAATACTTATAGGAATCCCATGCAAACGAACTACTTCCTTAAAGAAGAGATTTGCAATAAAACAAGCATCATCGACTTTGTGACATGGAATAAAGTGAGCCATTTTAGAAAAGCGGTCCACTACCACAAAGATAGAATCCATACCCTTCGATGTCTTAGGAAGACATAGGATAAAATCCATAGAAATATCTACCCAAGGCATTGTTTGGATGGGAAGAGGGGTATATAAACCATGGGGTTGTACGGATTTGCGCATGTGTGGCCAAAAGAAATGTTCATGCAATGTATCTAAAGTTTTAGCTACCCCAAAGTGTCCCGTAAGTCCTCTCTCATGTTCTTCTCTAACAAGAGATTGTCTTAATGATCCTTGGGGAACACAAAGTTTTTTTCCTTTGAAAAGGAAACCATTCTGTATGAAAAAGTCCTTGTGTCCTCCTTTGGAACACTCTTGATAGATAAGAGAGAAATCAAGGTCATCATTATAAAGTTCCTTTGTATGATCAAAACCTAAGTGTTGAACATCCAAAACATTTAACAAGGTATATCGTCTAGAAAAAGCATCGGCAACCACATTTATTTTACCTTGCTTATGTTTGATCACATAAGAAAATTGCTCAAGGAACTCCACCCACTTGGCATGTATCTTGTTAAGCTTGCTTTGGCTTTTCAAATATTTAATGGATTCATGATCATTAGGTTTATACTGGTTCACTCACACATGAGCTACATCCAGTTCTCAGAACAACCTCTGAGTTCCAATTGTAATCAAAACCAAATTACAACACACACACAAAGAGGTAACCTTGAAACCCACAAGATTCACTCACTCACTTTGAAATATCAAACACCTCAATACAGAACAACCTCTGTCTTTGTAGGATTTCTAACACACACAACAGTTTAAGGAAGTACTATTACAAGTATCTAGACAAGGATAGAAAACACCTGAATTTGCACTATACAGGAAACTCCTGTCATCAACACTTGTTACCACAACAAAGATTGAACAAAAATCTTGCACTTTGAAAACATCCTTTAAAAAAAAAATCTCTTTCTTTGATCTCAAATCTGTATCAATACTTGTTGTATTTGATTGTGTATTTTGCTTTGAAAGAAAGGCTATATTTATAACACTTGAAATGTAGTCATTTAAGGCAGTTTTAATTAGCTGAATTAATTAAAACAAGTTTTCAAAAACTGTTATGAAAACACACATTTAACTTGTTGAAACCACGATTTAACCGGTTGAATGAGTCAAGCAGTTGCATAACTAATTCAAAATGCAGTTTCAAAAACCTCAAGCCAACTAAGTGACAAACAACCGATTATGTCGATGATTCAACCGGTTGTTTTCCCTTTGCTTGAAAAAACACTTTGTTTCTTTTAAAACTATTTGATCAAGCTTTGTGAAGGATTAAGAACTGATCATAACAAAGATTCTAAACAACCTAATCTAAACCCAAACCAAAAAGCAGCACAACTTCAGGCTTCATGTGGATTTGAAACATCAAAGCTCCCATGTTAAAAAATCTCCCCCTATTTGTTGGAGACAAATCCTTGGGATGCTTTTAGAAATGTTCTTTGTTTAGAATCTGTTCAACCTGCATTCATGAGCAAACACAGAAACAGAGGGTAATCTATTCCAAATCAAATAAGCACCAAAAACTAGTTCTCTCTGGGTGATTTCCATAACAGGAACATCAGTCAAATCAGATGAGAAACCAACAAACATACATAGGTGCAAAAAAGATAAACAATCGGTTATTTCGTAGTAATAACCAGTTGAAATTTTGTATATCAGAGTTAACAGTTTAACAAAATTCAAATTTAAACCAGTTAAAGCAGTTCATAGCAGTAATGTTCAAAGCAATAAAGAAAGCAGTTAATAAGAACATTACAAAACCAACTTCTCCCCCTATTTGTCTCATCAAATAGACAAAAGGCAAGATTAAAAACAACATAAGAATAAAACAAAATTGTTTAGAAATTTAAAACCAGAATTTTAAAAAGAAGGATTGTCCTTTCTTTCGAATTGGAGTTCCATAATCTGCTTCTGGACTTCTTCAATTTGTTCATCCAGCGTTGAGAAACGTGAATCCATATTGCTAAATCTTGATTCACACATATCATAGAGGTTCCTTTGATTCTCATCAAAGGTGTCCATATGGTTGATCATCAATCTTTCAAAAGGTGACTTTGTTGTCATCATTTCTCTCATGTTAGTATCATTGTGATCATCCTCTTGAGCCTCAACAACAGGTTCATATTGTGTTACTGCTTCTTCATGTTCATCTCCCTCATGTGTTCCACTTGGGCCTACTTGATCACCATCCTTGCACACCCATCTTCCACCAATTTTAGTAAATCCCATTTTACATACGTAACCACTATTTATCTCACTTATGGAATTTTGCATATGCTATTTGATTGTGTGGATCCAATTGATCTTCACTTTGTTCATTATGAAATAGACCACCAAGAGATCTTCTTCAGAAAAAGTGGAGTGGTTGCTCCCCCTAGGTGTGAGAATCCATGATACTATGAAGGCAATGAGCCTTTCTTCAAGCTTTAATCCTTCAACCGAAAAGTTCCTCACTTTGAATTGGGGATTCTTGAGACAACCTTTGTAGAACTGCATTTTGTTGAACTCTTCAACAATTCCAAGGTTCCCTCTATTGATCCTTAGCCAGAGTACTTTAATCCAGTCACAACAGACCACACATCATTAGTGATGATCATCTTTACACCTTTCACATGAGAAATAAGTGAGTCATTAGTGAAATGAACGTTAGTGTAAAATACCTTCACCAAATCTAGATATATGTTTCCAGTGAGCTCTAGGAATCTCTTCAATCTTTTTTCTTTGAGGATGCTTCTCACAATGTCCAGGTTTTGTTGTTTCATCCAAGTAAAGGAGACCATCTTGGGTGTGTTCAAGTAGATATTTCAAGTAGATATTTGTTGAAAAGATCAGCATCACCTGAAAACCAGCCTTCAAGTTTTCCAACATTCTTGACAGCCCTGGATTTCATTCTCTTGGCTGAGGGAAGAGTTCCAGCCATTGCTAAACTCAGAAGCAAGCTTTTGCCCACTGCAAATAGGTTTTAGAGTAGAGAAAGACAATAACAACAAGTTGTTTTATGTGAAAACAACAACTAATCTCATTGCTTTATATGGCCAAAATTCTTGGTCAAAGTTGGCACAGAGAGGGTTGTTTTCAAAACAGAAAAACGAACCAAAACTGAACAATAAAGTTGTTTTTGTTAGTCAAACAGAAAGTACAGATACTCACATGTTGATTTGACCAAACATTAATGGCAATTTTAACTTCCAAGATAGGAGAAATCTGATTCTTAAAAGCAGTTACAGCAGGGGTAAATTGTACTCAAACACGCAATTAATGCAATATTGACCACAATTATTTCTGTGTTTGAACAGAATCTCAAACAGATTTTAGAAATTAAAACAAACAGATTTGTCCAGTGCTGACACAGATAAAACAATCGGTTGTTTCGAAGAAACAATATGTTGAAATTTTGCACTATTTGAAAATTTTGAGAAAAAACAAGTTTTCTTGTACAACCATCCAATATTGAACATCAAGGATTATAATTGACACAAATATGTGTAAAACATAGATGAAATGTCAGCTAACTATATTCCAATCACAGAGAACAACATTGAATTGGATTTAAGAGTTAAATGTTCAACAAGGAGAGAAACAAGAGAGTTATCCTCATATTACAGTTACACTAATATAAGTAGTTCATGTAATCAAAAAAAGACTTTGACATGCACAAAGATCTTCTCAATGTCCTGACCTTTCTGAACCTTCAAGCACAGTTAGAAATCTGCAAAATAAAACTTGTCAAATCACAAGGTTTGATCCCTTAAAAAATTTGGGGACCCTTTGTGTTAGACCTGTCTTTAGAATCATCAATACATCTGGAAATCCATTTAAAGATGCCTTTAGGCACAAGAGATTTTCGAAACCTGCAATACCTAATAGAAGGGCCTTTCTTCATACAATAGATGCATGTAACAACCGGTTGAATCGACCTTTTAACCGATTGTTTTTCTAGTACATATGTAAAAGGTTTTGAAATTTTATTTCCTTTGCTTTGAGGATAGAAGCCTAAACCAGCTTTTCCAAAACCACATTTTTTAGATGCAAGAACATCTTCAAAATTGGATTTTCCAGTTGTAAGTTTGTCCAAGGTTTTCAAGAGATAGTGAATCTTTCTTTCACGATTTTCACAATTTTCACAAACTTTTGACTCACAACTGCAAGAAGAGTTTTTGTAAACTAAATCAAGGTTTTCAAAATCTTCTTTTGTTTTGCTCAACTCTTCCTCTAAAGACTTGAATCTGTTTTCCAACTAGTTATTTAGACCTTTCAATCGGTTGAGAGAAAGTGCCAATCAGTTAGCCTATTCATGAGTTTCATTAAAAGCATCAAGCAAGTGATAATAATTATTACCTTTACTTGAGGATAAAGAACTCATGCTACTTGTTACTGAAGCTTTAAGGCACATATTTGCTTCTTCATCATCTGAAGAGCTTGAGGATGGGACTTCATTGTCATCCCATGCTACATAAGATCAGGAAAGATGTTCCCTTTCATCTCCAAGAACCTCTTTAGTAGTTGTTCCTTGAGAAGATTTCTCACATCATCCAGCTTTTGACTTTTTAGCCAGCTGAAAGAGACAACTTTTGGGTTGTTTATCACTTTTTTACTTGTTTCAAAGGTATATTTCTCAATCAACTCATTGTCTCCTGAAAACCAGCCTTCAAGAAGCCCTCCTGTTCTTACAACCCTGGTTTTAATCCTTTTTTATGAAGGAGGAGTGGAATCCATGATAACAGAATGAGAAAAAAATGAAAACAGAGAAAAATATGAGATGCAGCAAGAGATGTGCCAATGGGTTGTTTTTGTGTAGAAAAACAGCTGCAGAGGGTTCTATAGCAATACAGAAACCCTCTTTGATCCTTTGGTTGCAGTGGGTTTCAGTCCTCAAGAAGAGGAATCTGATCCAAGATTGCAGAGTAAACACGTCAGCCCATACCAAACAAACATATGGTCAGCACATGTGGATTTGACTAGTCATAAAGGCACTTGAATTTCCAAGATATGGAATATATTCCTTTTATGACAAGAAGTAACCTCCTTCTGCTCCAAATCAGACTCTTATGACTGCTTTATTGACTCATAATTCCTTTAAGATTGAAATCTGTAAAAGATAGAATGCATAAAGAAATTAAATCAATTTTATACAGTGTTGTGAGAGGAGAAACAATCAGTTGTTTCGAGAAAACAATCGATTATTTTTCTGAAGCAGCAACAAATTAGAATTTTCAACAGCATAGAAGAATCAAAATCTAATTGCTCCACATATATTACAATTTAGATGAAGATTTAACACAAATTAAGAAAAGAAAAACAACAGAAACAAAGAAAGTCTTATCCTTTTGTCATAGAGCCCTTCAATGAGTCATAGTGCATGACCAAGAGAACTTCTTTTGGCTTTTAAGAAGACTTAAGTTGGTACAGAATCCTTAGTTCAACTCCATACAAGAACTTTTCCTTCCAAAAGCTTGATCTGATGACTTAAGAGTCCATACTTCTCTTAGTATTCCTACAACACAATAAATTCAAGCAACAAGATTTGGTCCCCTTACAAAAGTGGGTCCTTTTGATTTACATTTATCACTGGGAACTTCAGAATCTTTGGAAATCCATATCATAATACCTTTAGGAACAAAATATTTCCGAATTTTAAGAAATCTAACAAAGTGGCCTCTCTTCATGCAATAAAAACATGTAACAACCAGTTGTTTCGATTTTTCAATCGGTTGTTTTTCTAGCACTTTTGAAAAAGGCTTTGAAATCCCAATTTGCTTGCTTTGAGGATTAAACCCCAAACCAAATTTTCCAAAAACACATTTTTGGGATGCCAAGATAGTTTCAAAGTTAGATGTACCCTTTGAAAGTTTATCCACAATTCTTACAAGATAGTGGACTTTACTCTCAAGAGTTTTACAATTTTCACAAGCTTCTGAGTGACACAAACAAGAAGAATTATTGCAATGCATTTCAAGATTTTCAAAATCAATTTTTGAATTTTCCAATTCTTCTTCAAGTGTCTTGACTCTATTTTCAAGCCAGTTGTTCAACCCTTTCAACCGGTTGTTCAAGAGAGCCGATCGGTTAGCTTCCTCATGAGTTTCTTTAAAAGCTTGAAGCAATTGACTATAGTTTTATCATTTAAAGAGGCACAAGAACTTACACTACTTGAATCATCTTCTCCCTCTACCATCAAATACAGATTGGCTTTTTTATCTTCACTTGATGAGGAGCTTGATGAGGAGACTTCATTTTCATCCCAAGCAATGTAGACCTTTTTTTATTTCCCTTTCTTGCTTGACTTCTTTTCCTTGCCTTCTTTATTTGGGCATTCAGCTTTCATATGCCCCTGTTCTCCACAACCAAAACAAGTATAATTGTTAGGATTAAAATCACTA
>Ga0123342_1007663_pt1 | contig 14131 bp, 2 predicted proteins | sample Turbeawhitnodule_FD_89960 | JGI IMG/M metagenome (GOLD analysis project Ga0123342, IMG submission 89960) | Root nodule microbial communities of legume samples collected from Mexico - Turtle bean Mexico white nodule | ecosystem: Host-associated > Plants > Roots > Nodule | place: Mexico: Nepantla...
CGCCAATTACATGCTTAAAACCGCCACTTTATACAATGCATAATATGGCGTCTGCTACAACGGTTCTCAATTGACCGCCACATTAAACTTTGTGGCGGGAAGAATTCTGGCGGTACGCGGTACTGCCACATACGTATAATGCGGCGGTTAAAACCGCCAGTTTTTGCGAAAATAACCGCCGCATTATACACGTTTTTTTGTAGTGAATTCATGAACACTCTCCAACAAGGGCATATCAACAAATCCTGACTGAGCCAACCTCTATATCATCAACTGTGACAACATAATTATCAACAACAGATAAATATTTGGTAGATTTATTTAACTTTGGACCTACAAGAGATCCAACCTCCACTTGGCTAACAACAACTTCAACAGAAGTATCCTGATCAGTAGTAGGTCCCTCCATCCCTGCATTACGAATATGAACATCATAATTATGTATCTCCATCGTAAAATTTTGTTGCTTTATGACACCAATCACTTCCTTGTGAGGAGCAACATTATTTTCCGCAGTTTGGACATTCACAGGTTTATACTGCACAACAATAGGTTAGGGAAAAATAGAAGGCAATTTGACTATGTTATTGTGAGTATTAAGCTTTTGTTTGCATTTTGAAATATCATGCCCTATCATTTTGCATGAGGGAAAAAATAGAGGTAACTTCTCAAATTCAATATCTGCAATAAAAGTAAAATCAAGTCTTTCCACCAAAATTTGATTAGGCAAAATAGAAAGCATATCAATATTAACCAACACTCTAGCAAAAAATACCTCTACATTTATTCTTGGTGTGGTCATCAAGAAAAAAATGAGTACCAATTCCTCTAACTTAGGGATGGCAATGCGGGGTAGGCCATGTAGGCCAGCCCACAACCCACTACCAAAAAGCGTGGGGCGAGCTTACTAATCTAGTCCGCTGATCTGTTTAGGCTCGCCTCGCATAACCTGCAGCCTGCATAAATAAAAAATAATTAATTTATTTGTTTGCAAAAATAAAATCATAGCTCACTCACCCATTATTGCAATGTGATCTTTATTTTATTTTATTTTATTTTAGAAAAAAATGAATTTAATGTACTAAAAAAAGGAATGTTTTATTTTAATAATCTAAAGAAGTTAATATTAAGAGTGATAGTAAATTTAGTTTTAAGTAAAGCCTTATATTTAAAATTTGTTAATAAAAAAATAATATAAAGAAGAGATTTCAATAAGAAACTTGTTAAAAAATTTGTCATCTTCGTTAAAATATTTGTAGAAAAACTTTGATAAGATACTTTGATATATTTACATACATATAGAGAAACATTAGATACAAAACAAAACTTTAATTATTTTTAATCAAGCCTTATAATAACCCTCATATTTGAATTCCTTTATATTTTTAGCTTAATTGAATGAATTGAAACATGGAATTTTGCAGTAGCGGAAATAGATTTTTTTATAATTAATGAAATTTAAATTTTTTTAATGATTTACCTCTTATGCGGGACAAACTTGTGTAATGAACCTGCATTCATTGCGTGGGGCGGACCAACCCAGTATACATTTTGCGGGCCAAACGCGGGGTGGGCTAGACTGCATTGCCACCCCTACTCTCACTCTAAAGAAAATTGCTTTAATTCTTTTTCTTTTATCTTTGATGATTTTTATCCTTTTAAGTTTATTCTTTTATAGTATTAGACCTCCTTTTGGAGCTATGTTTTTTCTTTTCTTATCACTACATCAAATTTAGTTTAAAACTCTAATCAAAATCTTCAAATTTTTATTATATTGTCCTATTGAAAGTCGATCTTGTGTCATTGTGTTACCAATCTTGATCAAAAACAACTTTTTAGTCATAATTCTTTTGAATGACCCTCATCTTAATGAGATTGCTCATTGGAATCATTCTTGTTCATGCACTTATAAATTAAAAATATACCTCCTAGAAACCCTCGAATACATTAGTGTTGTCTTGGTTGATAAATTCTTGGTCACCATCATTTTTATTAATGTTCTATATTTTGATTATGTTGTTGATTTTGAAAACACTCAAAGGAGCATTTCTCCCAAGACGATCTCTTATACATAATTTTTTATTACCAATAAAAAATAAAATTATGTGGAATATTTGGGGTGCTCTAACCCCTATATAAATTGTAACCTATTTACATGTAGTTCTGAAAAAAATAAAAAGCACTTATTTAGATAAAAGAAACATACATCAAAACTAGAATTGTATTCTTTCAACAACCTATTAGGTTTGATACTATTTCAATTAGCCACAAGCACCCGTTGCATTATTACCTTATATCATAATAGGTGCAAAAGAATAAAAGATGAAACAGTACCAAACTAGTTGCAGCTCCTTTGTATTGGATCAACCAGATTAGTTGAATTGTACGCAAGCTTGTAGGCTTGGTTTGCTTAGGTAAGAACACCCACTTGCGGTGTGACAACATGTAAAATAGCAGTAGGGGAGAAAATTGGCAAGAGCTCATCAAAATTTATTAGAGATCATATAGACTCATGATATTATATTTTGAATGTTGAGCTCATCTAAAACTTCCCCATTAGTATTGATCATAGAAAATTTTAAGAACCTCTTTCACCATACCTCCTGAAAGCTCCCCTCTGAGTTGTGTAACCTCCACCTTGTTTGACAGCTCCCTTTAGCAGTTGTGCCACCATTCCCCACCATAGTGACCCATTAGCATATCTACATGTCTCCTTGGATGGCAAACACTAGTCCAATTCCCTGAATTTTTACTCTGTTGTCAGTGTTGTGTCAGCCTTATCATATTACAATTGATACATATTAGACATTCTGCAGAGATTCCCAACAACTACCCAACTAACATGTTGTAGAAGCTAACACTGGGGTAGGAGCTTGCTGTGACAATTAGAACCAATACCTATTTTCCCCTTCCTAACCAAGAACAATTATATTATAATAATTTTGACAACAATACTTAAAACTTTATGGATATATTCACAAACATTTGTAGCAATACCAACAACATTAACAAAAGTCTTCCTTCAAAAGTTACTTTTTCATACCTTGTTCTTTCTCTGCTATGATTTTATGTAAGTCACCCTATTATCTACAATGTGGGCCCTTGCCTTACATCCTTATTAATTGAATGCATTTGAGTGGACATAGACATTAGTTTGAATATGAGAATTTTGCTTTTTGAATTTTGTTTGTGATCTAGGTCCATGCCCTAACTTATGCTTGAGTAAACACCTACTTAGGATCTTTGACATTGCCCCCTAAACATAACATTATTCCTATGTAGCTAGATGGAACACACTATGGTAACCCATATGCATCTCCACAGCCTATTCCCTTTTACTCCTCAACCCCATTAATGAAAACTGGTAAAAGTGATCTTTTGACACATTATGATGTGATGTGACAATATCAACCCATTTATCACACCTCTTCCAAACATAACGTGCCAGACCGCATCAGAAGAACAGGTGTTGTGTAGATTCCACCTCATCCCCGCACAAGACACATTGTCGACTTATAACATCGACCCTTTTTGGTTAAGTTTTATCTAGTAGGTACTTTATTTATTAGCACTCTCCATGCAAGGTGTAATGTTGTAGGTAAAACTTTAAAACTATACATCTCCCTTATCTTTTTCAATTGTACACTCCCTCGTTTCTTGCATTAGAGTGCCTACCATGGACTTTTCCCATTCAAACATCGCCCATTCAAATTCTATTCCTAGTTCCCTTCATTCCATATCTCTTACACATCGTACAACTCTACGAAGAAGTTTTTAACCTCAAGCAAGACACACAAACATTCATCAATTACTTCACTAACTCGACTTTTACATGGGAAGAACTTGACAACTATGTCTCATGTGTCCTTGCACTTGTGTGGTCATAACATATCATCAACATGATTTTATAATTTTTTTTTATCTAAAAGGCCTTGATAAACGATTCTCAGTACTACGATCCCAAGTTTTGCTCATGGATCCTTTACCTAACACAAATAAAGTATTTTCCATAGTTATTTCAACATGAGTGATAACAATCAGAAGGATCCACCATCTTTGATGATCAAAATTCTTTTATTATTGCATTTGAAAAACATCAACCCCATGGAAAAGGACACAAAGCTCCTTAGGATGATGGAAAGGGTGTTTCCAACAAAATGTGCAATGAAAGTGGGTGTTTTGGTCACATAGTTAATGTTTGTTACAACAATCATGCATATCCCTTGGCCACCCTAGCTACCTTGGTCAACCACATTATGCTATTGTGTGTGTTTGGTTTCTCCTATGCCAACATTATTGAGATGCCTATTGTTCATGAAAATAGTGGAAAAGAGGAAGGAGAATTTACTAGGTTAGGGATAACATCAGTGAAACCTAATATCAAAATTTATTAATTCTTCTCTAACAAAGGGTAAAAGAATTGATGGTTCAAACCCGAATGACAAAACTAGCCATGCCAACCTCTTTCATGTTCCATTAAATGGGTTAAATCATTTTATAACCCAAAGCCTGGTAATAGTTATGTTTTAACTATTCAAATCCATACTCCATGGATAATAAAAATTTAGGAGCAAAATACCATACTAACATCTTTAAAATATTTTCAAGTTTATTTCAAAATACATGGTATTCACATTAAATTATCCAACACTACCTTAGTCACATCAACTTACTCTGTCATAGTTTATTTTTCAGCCAATTTTGTTCTCCATGAGCCTAATTTTCATTTCAATCTTATTTCTATTTCCAAGCTTCTTTCTAATGCTCATTATACACTTCAATATTTTTTGAAAAATTCAAGTACACAATTTCTCGAAGATGATTGGTTTGACTAAATTGCATAAGAGACTCTACCATCTAATTATTGATCAATCCACACCATGATCTTCCTTAATCAACAATTTCATTGTTACACACTTCACTACATCCAGTCTCTATAATTCTAAATTAGTTGTTTGGAAATAATTTTTAATATTTTACATCAACATTTTTATTTTATTTCCATGTATATTCATGTACATTGTAATGTTTTCCATTTGGTTAAACAAAGAAAAATGTCTTATTCATCAAATATAATAGAGTTTCAATATTTTTTTCTTTAATTGACATGGACTTTTTAGGACCTTTCTCTAAAATTTTACTTCACGATCACAAGTATTTCTTTACAATTTTTTATGATTATAGTTGTTATACTTAAATTATATTAGTGAAATAAAAGATTAAAGTGAAATTACATGTACAAAAGTTAAGTGCATATGAGATTTGACAATGGTTTTGAGTTTTTTTCTAAAATAATTATTTTCATCGAAAAACACTTTGCATCAAATAAGTTCTATTAAAATCCCATCCCTTAAACAAAATGTGAGAGTTGAATGTAAGCATGAAGATGTATTCTATATAGCTTGAGCACTCATGTTTTTAATAAAATATTTTTAGTCATTTTTTATCATATGTTGTTCAACATGTTGTCTATTTAATTAACCAAGTTCCATCTTGATGCAATACTAACCTCGTGTATAATTGTTCTGACAATTTTCACTAGAGAATTGACAAAATAGAAAATGTGAAAGATATTAAAGATGAAGAAATTACAATTTACCTTGATTGATGCAATAGTAGAGATAAATTGATGAAGAGAAGAAGATCCACCACTTTGAATTGGAAATTCAAAGATAAGGACCAAAAGTTCTAAAGAAGAACTAAGAGAGAATTTTCACTTCAGAAAATTATTCAAATTTCAAAATGCTCAAATTCCGACAACAAAAGTCTACAAAGAGGTTTGTATACTAATGGATCCAAAAACTACTAGGACCCATTCAAGAAACCTCTTAAAACTAGAGTCTAGAAGGTCTCTAATTACAAGAAAAATAAAAACATATAAGACCTAATACAAACAAATACAAGAAGCAATTTAAGGTTCAATAAAGGTCCAAAACAAAAAATTACATGAAAAAAAAAATATTCTAATCCAAGCCTTCTTCGCGGTCCTTAAGAAGGTGTCGTCCATAATGTCATCCACAACAATAAATTTGTTCATTACTTGCTTAAAATTACCTATGAATTTATATCCATAGGTATATTGTGAGATACATACAAATTTTATGTATGGATTCAAATTATATGTAAATTGGTTAACAATTTTTCGTAGGTAACAATGGATAAATTTCGTAGAAGTTATCTATAGAAAGGTTTTGTATGTAAGGTTGACGCGTTAGGACGGGAAAATTTGTGAAGGATGGAATCCGTAGGTAATGTTAACTCCATCCATATGTAAAAGAAGACATCCATTACATACAAATGTTACATATGAATTTTAATGAATTATTCATCAAAGAAAATAAATTTATTCTCAAATGTAATCTGTAAGAACCCCTAAAAGTATCCTCGAAAGTCATTGTCCCCCCTAAGCTAACCATTGTCTTCTTTCTCCAACCTACAACTCTAAGTCATCATCCTTCATTGGTAGCCCTAAGCACTCTAATTCGTCTTTTCCAAAAACTAAGTTGTCCTAACTTGAACTGCAATTTGGCATGTTGTAACCTAAAACGATGATGTGCCCTAAGCTCAACTTGGGAAGTAGTTGAAACAAAGAAGGTGAAGCTCAGTTGACGTGACCTTGCCACTAAACCTCAATAAGAAAGTTATTTTAATAGTTAGTTGTTTCACCTCATAACATTTGTTTACTTTTAAAAAGTCTAACCTTAATTATTTTTACGGTGGAAAAAAATGATTGATCAGGTTCAAGAAGTGGGAAGTTATTTCTGAATTCAGAAAATGACTTCCAAATTGTGGAATTTGAAATACAAAGTTGACTTCTAAATTCTACAATTAAGAAATCATTTTGTATTTCAAATTTTACAATTCAGAACCTTTATAAATTCTACAATTTGGAAATAAAAAGAAAAAGAGTAGCTTACCACCCACGAATCACCACCACGAGCCACCAAAAACCACCACAATCCACCACAAACCACCATTGCAACTCTTAATGAAACCACCAATTACTATAACCTTCACCGTAAAACAACACCGCAAAACACCACTTCATTACCAACCTCATTCACCTCCAACAAACCTAAAAATATTTTCATAAGGGTACTTTTAGGATTACAATAATTATGGAGGAGTAGGAAGAAACTATATATGTGCAAGAAGAAAACGCCCGCAAAGCAAGGATGGGGGCTACTTTCTATTGACCCATATTAAAATGTACCAAATTTAGTGTCAGATTGTTTACATTGTTTACAGAGTGGGTCAATACCCATTAGGTTTTTCAGAAGATTATAAAATGGCGTTTTCTTTTTACATCTCCACAAATTCTTCCTACACTTCCATAGTTTATATGAGAAGTCTAATTTATCCCTAATAAATTTATATTTCAAATTATACAATTTAGAATACAAATGAAAAGGATGCCTTGCAAAACATCGTCGCCTTTTGAGGTTAGCAACACTTCTTCTTCCAAGCTTTCTCAACCTTGAGTTTCCTCTTTCACCGCAGTGTTAAAGTTTTTGAAGCCTCCATCCAGAAAGAGAGGAAAATGTCTCCCAAACCACCTAGTATGGGTTTGCTTGTTGGTTTGAACAAGGGTCATGGGCATTGTTGCCACGACCCTCCATTGCAAAGGGAAAACCATCAAAAGTTGCACTTTTTTGATCGAAAATACTTTCTAAATTTTACAATTTGAAATATAAAATTATATTTTGAATTTCAAATTTCAGAAGGTATTTTTGAATTCAGAAAATATATTTGAAATTCTACGATTTAAAATATAAAATTATATTTCGAATTGTAGAATTTGGAACACCTTTTCTAAATTTGAAAATCTCTTTCCAATTTTACAATTCGACATATAAATTTATATTCTAAATTGTAAAATTTGAAAGACATTTATGGATTCGAAAATACCTTTCGAGTTCTACAATTCAAAAGATAGTTTTGGAATTAAACAAATTATAGAGGTGTAGCAAAAAGCTATTGAGGTGCAAAAAGAAAAGTCTTATAAAATCTGTAGGAAAATAATTTAGCATATGGGCTTTAAGTGGACCCATTGGATCAACTTAATTGGGTTCTGCTCATGACAACGAGAAGGCTTCTTCTTCTTGCACCCTCGCATTTTTCTTCTTGCACCCCCATAATTTTAAATATCTCAAAATTAACCTTGAGCTATAATTTGAAAAGGGGCACATGCTGGACTTCCTTTGTCATTGTTCATCTTCATCATTGAATATCAACCACTGGTGGAGGGTTTTTGTAGTTGTTCGAGGCAAGGTGGAGGAGTACGCTATGTTGCCGAAGTGTTGTTTGGGTTGGAGAGGTAGGGAGTGATTAAATTATATTATTGTAATTTTTAGCTTTTATATTATAAGTATCTAAATTGTGTAACTAATTTAATTATAAATATTTAAATTAATTAAAAGAATTATCATTGTTTTTGATTAATTTTGTAATATTCTTAAAATTATTAAAAGAAAAGCTTAAGAAATATAAAAATAAGAAAATCTTAAGAAAAAAATGATAAGAGACATAAAAACAATTAAATTAAAACAATAAAAGGTAAAAAGATTATTTAAAAATAAATAAAAATCACAGTGAGGAATGTAATTTTGAGAAAATTTGTAATATATTAAAAATAAAATAGACATGGTTTTTTAGCATAAAACATAAATAATTATTTATAAATTTAAATTTTTTATATAAAATATTCTACAGAATTTATAGAAGCTAATTTGATATTTAGTGTTTAATGTGAACTATTAAAATTTGAAATTAAAGTTCTATTGTTTCAAAACAAATGTAGAAAAAATAGAGTGAAGATATTTTTTTTTTTAATATTGTTTAATATTAAGGTTGTAAATAAATTGAAATTGAATAGTGAAACTATAAATTGTGTTGTTGTTATAAATATTTTTAAAAAAATTATTTTTCTTTAAAATTTTGTTATAATTATAAGTTTTATATTTAATTGCGAAGTATTTGAGTATTAATGGAGACGTTGAACCACTGTGATGTCGTATATGGTTCTAAAGTAGTTAATTGAAGAATGATGATAGGACATTGCATAATAAATATTTTAATATGGATTAAGAATTTATTAAAATTAACAAAATTAAAAAGAAAACACTAATTAAATTAAAAATAACATGAACCGAAATTTATTAATGTTTTAAATAGTCATTAAAGATTTCTTTTGATAATATTTTTCAGATGGATTTTAATTAAAGGTTACTCATCACCTACGTTTTGGAATTTAATGCAAGAAGAAAGTGAAGAGTAAGATATTCATAATGATAAGTTTTCATATGTGTGGATGTTATAATACTAAAATGTAATATGTTTTATTTTATCAAATATATATTATTACTTAAAATATGTATTCGAGCATAGTGATTTAAGAATAAATTTAAAGCAATTAAATTATAATTTAATACTCTATTTCAATTCAATTAATTGTGCAAAAATTAACCCCAAGGTTTTTTGTATATATTTTGATTAGAATAATTTTGTTATTACACCACAACTTTAATACAATAGATATATGAATAATGTATTTTTTGTTTTTTATATAATGAGAGGATGATAAGGCATTGTCTAGAATATATTTTAGCATGGATTAACAATTTACTAAAAATTATAGTTTTGCTCTTCGCCCAACTTTTAGAATTAAATGCAAGAAGAAAATGATGAAGAGTAAGATGTTCATAATGATACCGTTTTCATACGAGGAAAAATATATTTTATTCTATCAAATATATATATATTACTTGAAATGTGTATTCAGACATAGTGATTTAAGAATAATTTTAAAGTAATTAAATTATAATTTAATAATCTATCTAAATTTAATTAATTGTACGAAAATTAACTTAAATTTTTCAGTAAATATTTTTTTGCATTTCCTTCTTCCCCTAATTACACCAATTCATTGTATATTTTTCAGCTCCTCACCATTTTACCATTTTTTTTCCTTTTTCCAACTACACCACCGCAACTTCATTTCTATATTTTTGAGCTCTTGATTTTGGATTTGTTAAGAAAACCGGAGTCTCCACGTGTTGCTATTTTTTTTTTGTTTTTTTGTTTTAATTTGATTTTCGTTGAATGCAAATTTTGGGATTGTGGTGGGATTGAAGGAGTTCGTTTAAATTGGTGGAGTGCCCTTGCTAATTTCAACTTGCGAAAAGGTGAGTTGTATGACTTTTTTTTTTCACTTTTGAATTTGTTTCTGGATTATGAATTTTCTGTTAGGACTAGCCTACTTATGTTTAAGGTGAACTTGAATTAAACAAAAACAAACATAATAGGAATCAATTAAAGTAAATGACAAATTAGGTTAAAAACACAGAGTTAAATAAATATAATATGATTCCTTTTATTATTAAATTTTTATTTTGAATTGCAAGTTCTTATTAGATTTTGTATTACAATTAACATTTTAAATTAAATTAATTTTTTATGGAGGATTGAATTGATTGTTAGATAATTATTTTTAATTGAAAATTGATTAGTTGAAATATAAATTAATTTGGATAGTTTTTTTTATGGCAAAGCTCCCAGCCACACTCAACCACATAATAAGGAGGATGAAGACTTAAAATTTGTTTATGAACTTATTTGTAAATATGGGTCTAATTGAGCTTTTGTTTATTTTTGTATGCCCAATCAAGAGGACAACTCTAGGATGAAGGAATGTACAAAACATATCCAAGAAGACCTCAAACTCATCAAAACATAAACTAGAGTTTTGGTGAGAAGAACACAAAAAGACTGAGTTTCAGCTGACTAGTCAACATTATTTTTGGGCCAAGCTTTAGCTCAAATAAACTGTATAAAATTGTTTAGGATTTCATGGGTCATGTATTGGGCCTAGTAGCATAAAATAATTGGACCAAATATTTGATCAAGTAGCATAGGTGTTTGGGCTTGTATTTGGGCCAATAGTAGAATATGTCCAGTTAGGGTTAAAAGTGACTAGTTAAGGTAACAATTGGACTTCTTTGAGCCCAATGTAACCCTAGAACATCTAGAGTATAATATAGGAAAAAAATTACCTTGGCATGGAGCACATGGACATCCACATGGCAACCTAGGAGTGGAGGGGTTTAGCATGGAAGGTGTGAGTTAAACATGGAAGTCATGAGTCCACATTGCACCTTCTCATTGGAGAGTTTTATTTTGAATTTCAAATTTTGACTCCAAAATGTTAAGCCCTCTCTCCTATAAATTGAGGTGTTTGACTCATGAAAAGATATATTAAATATATGAGTGTTATGCTTCCAAATTGCAAGCCTAAGCACTCTCTTGTCTAAACCTCTCTAGGATAGACATCTTTGGTCTCATTTTCCACCTTTTTAAAGTGATATGGTGATACAATCGCAGTAGTCAAGCAGATGACCAATGACTCAAGAGACAATTCACACTGTGATCAGTCATCTCAGTATGCAAGACAAGGCCCCACCAAATATCAATAAGACCTCAGCAGAAGAAGAACTGGGCATAGACCAAAACATCAAATGTTATTTCTTATGGTCTTCTTACAAGACATAAATGTTTGTAAATAAATTTGGGCTCACTTTGAAGGGTCCAAATAGAAGAATAGGCTAGAGTAGGTTCACATAGCATAAAAAAGGGGTGTACTTATCAAATTGGGCTTGTGCCAAGTCCATTAGGTTAGAAAGGTAGCTCCGGCTTCTAGAAGGGGAGGCATTGACTTAGGTCAACCCCTAGGCCGCCCCCTTCGTGTTCCTTTTCTATCCTCCCCCATCTTGCCCACCAAGGCACCCCTCCCTATAAATAGGGCACCTTGCCTCATGTGTTTCCACTTGATTTTGAATACAGTAAAGAAACTCAGCTTGAGTGATTAGTGAGCTTTGTCTCCTAAATGGTTTTGGGTCTTATCTTAAGTGTGTGAGCATCTCAAGTGGCGACTCCTTCACTTATCTTGGAGTTTCCCACCCTCCAAGTGGCGTGATCATCCTCTCCCTTTCTCCATAAGCTTCCTTTACCTTATCTCATTTCCACCCTTTCCTTACGTCATTTACCTTTCCTTCTGATGTTCTTGAATTATGTCTTTTTCATTTGTTCATCTTCATTCATCCTTTACTTCCTTTGTTATTTAATTTCCGCTCTATTCATCATAATCACCATATATTTGTGTTTTCCTTTTGCCCTCTAGAAGTAAACCTTCACACTTACTTAACCACTTGGTTAAGTTCATGTCCAATGGGGATCTTCTTTGGGTTCTCACCTTGCATTGCTAAAAAAAAATCATAAACAAGAGAAACCAATCAAAATGTGTAATCTTAAAATCAACTCACATCATATGACCAAACCAATCACCCTCCACACTCTTCATGACAACTCCAAGGAATCCATAGCTCGAATGGAGCCCTGCTTGACACATTACTTCCAATAGTTCATGCCAACTCTCACCAAATTCAAAGAAAAACCCATTTTAGATGAAGGAGATGCTATCAATTTTGTTTTGAATGTTTTGAAAACAATATGCTTTCAGTAGGTTTAAAATTGATTTCATGCATATTGAAGCTTTTTTTTTTTCCTTTTTATATTTACATAGTGTGGGCTTTTGTGTCGGCCTAGCCCACATATAAATTATTTTTTGTTTGTTTTATATCCGCCAAGTCCTCGCATACATAATTTTCTTTTGCATCGGTTTAACCCACACATGCTTGCGTCTTCTTAGCGTCTCTTTATGCCATGTTACTAATTGTGTCCCTTCACCAAGCCAATGCTAAATAATTAGCTTTCAAGATTTTAGTGTCTGTTGTTGGACCGGTACATAGCTCACGCTTAAGTGTTGGCTTCGTTGTTTTTATGTCCATTTTTTATTGACTTTATATCTCATTTTCTTGTAGTGATACGGAAATTTATATTAATATACAATTATATACTTTCTAGTTTATTCAAGTCAAAATATTAATATAAAATTTGTATAATGTATTGTCTCATTTAGTAAGATAATTGAAATATTTTTATGTGAATTAAATTTAGTAATAATATTTTCATTTCTCACTTAAATTATTTATCCTTTTATTATATTTCAGTGTTTTTACATGAGTTTATGGTAGGCATGTGATGTTTCTGCAAAAATATAAATTCACATGGTTTGAGTATTTTGTAGTAAAACCAAATAAATAAGTAATGGGTCAAAGTTGGATTAACACTAAGATGATCCCTTGAGGACATTGGAGGGTAATTTTAAATTGATTGGCAACTAAATAGAATTTAAGTGATAAGGATATTGTGGTAGGAAGTTAGACGTGTATGTGTGAGGGGTAATTAAAACAATGATTAATCTCTTATTCAATTGTAGGATATTAACTCAAGTGTGGAACATTTGCAATAGGTGGGTTGGGATAATTTTTTTGTTGCACAATCAGGCAATGGCTACTCTTAATTAGTTTACTACCTTACACTTCAATGTTAAAGGTAATTTAGTTTGGAAATGCTTGTGGATAGCAATTGTTGGGGATATGAAATATGAAAAATTTATCTTTAATCATGGGAGAGTGGATGTTAAAGAAATTTTTAACTTGATGTATGTTATGATAGGCCCAATAGCATACAAACCCAATCTATGTTAACCTACATCTCACATATATAAGTGAGATATTTGGGAAATAAGGAATGAGGAGAAGAAATTTAGTAAACCTTAATTTAGTAGACTTAGTAGTCTATAGGCTTGACCATAGTTAGTCATAGTATAAGTAGCAGTTGTATTTGTTGTTCTATCATTGGTGCTTTCATTCACGTTCTCCCTGCCTCCCAAACTTCAATCTAAAGACCTTGAGGAAATCTCCAAGCCATCCAAGAACGACTCTCAGTTATACAAACTCAAATGGAGGCCACCAAAACCAGACAAACAAATATCAAAGCCAGGAATGAACTTCTGCATTCGTCACTCACATCTCTCATAAACCACGTTTCCTATCTACCACCTCCTAATTTTTTCCCACATAATGGTACACAGGATCAGTCCCACACATAGTGATGTGAATGTAACTACAAGAACACATGATTCTTGACATTCTTAGGAGCAACTTGAGCTGGATTTGCAAGGCACTTTACTTTAGAATTGGATCAATGTTCTAATTCAAGAACTCACCAAAAC
>Ga0123342_1007664_pt1 | contig 14130 bp, 14 predicted proteins | sample Turbeawhitnodule_FD_89960 | JGI IMG/M metagenome (GOLD analysis project Ga0123342, IMG submission 89960) | Root nodule microbial communities of legume samples collected from Mexico - Turtle bean Mexico white nodule | ecosystem: Host-associated > Plants > Roots > Nodule | place: Mexico: Nepantla...
AAAAAAAAAAAAAAAAAAAAAAAAAAAAATAAAATAAATAAAAAAAAAAAAAAAAAAAAAAAAAAAAAAATATATATATATATATATATATATATATATATATAACTAAATTCACACAAAAATTTATATAAAACTAAATTCACGTTTTAACCTACACATCACACAAAAATTGTAGTATAACTATATTTTAAAATAAATAATTTTTTTTAATTTTAAATTTATAACAAACAATTATACTGTGATATAATGTTATTTTTAATCATTGAAATTTTCTCTTTAAAAATAATAAAATTTAAGTTAAAAAAATTATGACTTGAAAAAAACAATAATTTATTTGAATAAGTCGCCATTAAAAACGTTGAAAATAAATTAATAACACATGTCATGTGCGTTAAAGATAATTACTGTAATTTAAGTGAGTAATATAATTTATCAAAAGTTAATTAATTTATTTGTCATTTTCTTATAAAGAAAGTTGTTTTATCTGTTTCCCATCCATTCTAATTTTTTAAATATTGTTAACTTTTATGTTGGTTTGAATCCTAATATTTTTATGATTAGTTTTTATTTTCTTAATTTACTATAAATAAATCATTAAATAAAAAATAATTTTATACAGCAAAACAATTAATTACTATATTTATTAAATTAAATATTATTTATAAACTAAAAAAATGTTAATATCTAAAGTACTTTTATTAATAAAAATTTGTAAAGTAGTTGATATATATATATATATATAAATGTTTAAAAAAGTTTTACTATATGAATAAAATTTATATTTTTTAAATAAAAACTATTTTTATAATTATAATTGTATATTTTTTAAAAATAATTGGATTATTATTAAACAAATTAATATTTTTATTTATTTTTAAAATTTCCATAAACTTTTTTTATTTGGACAAGTCATTTTATTTAAATGAATTAATGTAATGGTATTAAACAAATTTGTAGTTTTCTTTAGAAATTAAATTCTTTTATTTTTCAATTTAAATTTCTGTCATAGTTTTTTTTTTTAATTTTTTATATAATTTTTCACATAGCATCAAATAATGAAATGTTGATTAATTAAATTTATAATATTTAAAATTTAAAATTTAAATATATAAAAAAACAACAACTCAATAAATACTAAAAGTAATGGGATGTTTACATGTTTATGTAACATTAAAATAAGTATTATTTGGTAAACAAATTAATAATAATAAATATATTAAAATATAAGGAATAAAAAATTTAATAAACTAAAAATTACCTATAACTCATAATTTATAAGTTAAAAATTTCTAAATAAATTATTTAAAAATAATCATTAATATTTGTATGTTGATTAAATTTATGAATTCACCATATAAAGTAGTAACTATTTATTAACTTTACAGGATAATTTATCTATATCTTATTGAAATGATATTTAAGCCATATTTTTCATATTTAAATTTAGATAATTTCCATTGTTATTGCTTTATATTTTTCTTTTGGAGATTCTGACAATTAATTTACATGTTATTCTGCATGCAATTTTTAGATGTGGTTAAGACCTATTAAATTGATCATTATTAGATTTTGAATAATATCTTAATTAACTCATATTGAATGTTAAGTTATAATAACTAACTAACAAATGTAGCTGGATGAGGGCAAAAGATTAATTGAAACTATAACTACATAATAATTTTTATAATAATTTTTATAGTATGTAATCTTACACGTCTTAGATCTCATTATTACATTAATTAAATAATTATATTCTTTAAATATTATTATTAAATTTTATCTCTTTCATTATTCTTTTACTATTTTCTTATCATATAATTTTTCTTCTCTATCTAAAAAATCCATATAAAATTTTATCTATTAAATAAATAATGCAATGACCTTTATTTCAACTGTCATGTCATATATATTTAACTCGTTAAGCCTCTATATTATTATTGATACAAGATTTAAAAAGAATATTATAGAAAATTAACCATTTTATTATATAAATAAATATTTTATAATTATCAACATTGTGCAGTTAAATAATATTTTATAATAATAAATACCACAGGAGCTATACTTTTCTCTCCACTGTTGAACCACCGAGTCTCTTTTTTCACACTTCCAAGTTCCACCACAATTCTTCTTTATGTAACCATCTTTGTACTGATTTGGACCACTGCCGAGAACCCACAACCAAAAAAAAGATCCAATCAGAAAAGGTGCGCCTTGTTTGACTCACTGTGTTTGTATTTTTTCGTTTTGAACGAAGATATTTTGAAAGGTTCGTGTAACCAATCTTCTACGTTGCATGTCCGAAATGCATGGGATTCGGTGGGTTCAAGTGCAGTTTCTTTTCTTGCTGTGTCAGAATGATGATTTAAACCTCAAAAGTCACATTTCATATTCTTATTATTTTAATTGAAAATATTATTAAACGTATGGGGTCCACTTGCTTTTATATTATTCGGCTATTCTAAAAATGATTTTGTTTTAATTGAGATTTGAGTCTCTTTTTACTTTTTGGGTTCCTCATTTTAATATTCTCACTCCCAGTAATTTTATTATTTGCAGCGCATTCTTTTATATGCACCATCAGTTTTTTTAATCTAGACCAATTTTGCTGGTCCAGCATTTTCTCTATTCGTCACTCGCTCTTTATATCAACACCCAACCAGTTTTGACTATTTTTTCTTGTACCTTCACTTATTCAGCCACCTCCATACTAAAACGAATTTTACTATTAGTAAATAATATTATGAGAAACTAACCTAATATTTCACTAGTACAAAAATAAGAATCAATGACAATTTATTATGATGGATGTAGTTTACTTGTCATAAAAAATAGTGCAGTAACATTTTTATAATAATCATGAAGTTTATTATAACGGTTAAAATTAAAACTAACAAAGTATTTACTATGTCTGTTTAGGGTAGAATTCTCATAATAAATTTTTACTATGTCATATTTTATTTTATTGTAACTGACATAATAAGTTTTTTAACCTAACACAATGAAATTTTTTTAACCCAATGGTAACCTTCCTCGCGCACACTGAAGCTTCTCCTCAACAAGTTTTGAACCCTACGGTGGTACCCCTCCCGCGACTGAATCTTCTCCTTCCACATCTTCACTTTTTCCACTCAAACAAAACCCTTCCGCGCGAAGCTTCGCCTTCCACCATTGAGGTAGATTAATCAAAACATATAGACGCAAATCTGATGCGTTTCCCATTTTTCCGAAACTTTATTTTCCCACGTTTTCCTTTTTTTTTTAAACCCTAAATATTTATTCTCCTTCGTGCAGTGTTCATGGTGCGTTTATATTAGCTCCTTCTCCTTCTCCTTGCAGCTTCGTGCAGTGAAATAATTTAGTGTTGGGTTTGATGTGTTTTGCTTGTGTTACGAATTTTGCAATTTTTTGAAACTGAGAATGTGCATTGTTGTTGTACTGAAATTTTCAAATTTTGAATTTTGTGTTCTCTGTTGTTACTCACACTAACACACTTTGGTCTTTGGAACCCGAGTCAGCATTTTCCCATTCTGTGATTATTTTGCAGAGATTATGTAGCCACAAATTATAGGTAGAATGACGGAAAATAATAAACACTTGCTCCAAGATGAGTGTGTTGGCCGCCACTTAAGAGCTTCCCAATCACTCAAGATAAGACCTCAAACCTAAGAGCACATAAGCCTCACTAAGAGCTCACACAATTTGTGCAGAGTTTCTTTACTTCATTCAAATTCAACTTGTAAAATACAATGAGGTAGGCCTCCTATTTATAGATGAAGGAGCCTTGGAGAACAAGCATGAAGGGTAGGATAAGAAACACTAAAAAATGACAGCCAGCCTTAGGGTTTGAGTCAAACCAACACCCTAGGCTTGTCCTCCTAGAAACTAGGTCAAAATCTCTTCCTAAAGGGCTAGGAACAAGCTAAAATGCTAACTACACCCCCTATTATGCTAAAGATACCTTATTCTAGCCTATCTTTGCTATTTGGACCCCTAAAGTGAGCCCAAATTATTTACAACATATTCTCTCTTTTAAGAATACCAGAAGGAAGAATAGTTGGTGCTTTGGTTTATGCCCATCTTCTCTGGTTGGGTCCATGAGATCCTTGGTGGGGTCTTGAATTGTTTGCTGAGATGACTGCTCACCTTGTGCTTTGTCTTTTGCTTCCTTGGTCATCTTCATAGCTACTTGGTTTGTATCATGCCCCCATGTTCGAGAGAATTCAACCTCGAATTTAGAACTCCTGCAAATAACTTAGTCAGTTTGCTCACGTATAAGATAGTGCAAGGAGTGGGATGTGGACTTGACTTATGTTCCTTAAGCTTGGGGAGTTCAAAAGATGGTTTTCTATATACATACCATGTTGGGAAAGAATGTTTGGGAATGAAAAATCTTTTTGATGAAAATCCTCTTAAAAGGTGGAAACCTTTAGGAGGTGTTTGAAAATCATTCCTAAAATTCTTTAACAAAGATGGTGAATAGGTAGAAACCTTTGGTAATGGAAAAGGGAAGGAAGAAGTATACCTTAAAGGCGCATTTATTTTTTTTGTGGGCTAACAAGATGAAACTCTTTTTACTTTCCCCATCTTTTTCATTTTCTCTTTTTGTTTTCTTTTTTAATTGGTCCTCATGAACCTCTTTGGGAGAGAGGATGAAATGCAATTGCGGAATTGAAAATGGGCACAAGGTTAACATCAATGGTGGTCATGGCCTCCCAAATGATGCACCATACTCATGATTATGACCAAAACCCAAGAGCAACAAAGAAAAGAAACTAAGAGACAAACACATAAAAAGGAATGGAGAAATGGAAGGAAAATAGAATGAGAAAACTTATGATGGTGGGTGAAAAATGTCACGCCACTTAGAGGGTGATGTGCTCCAAGATGAGTGTGTTGGCCGCCACTTAAGAGCTTCCCAATCACCCAAGATAAGACCTTAAACCTAAGAGTACATAAGCCTCACTAAGAGCTCACACAATTTGTGCAAAGTTTCTTTACTTCATTCAAATTCAACTTGTAAAATACAATGAGGTAGGCCTCCTATTTATAGGTGAAAGAGATTTGGAGAACAAGCATGAAGGGTAGGATGGGAAACACTAAAAAAGGGCAACCTTAGGGTTTGACTAAGTCAAACTCGAACCCTAGGCTTGTCATTCTAGAAACTAGGTCAAAATCTCTCCCTAAAGGGCTAGAAATAAGCTAAAATGCTAACTACACCCCCTATTATGCTAAAGGTACCTTATTCTAGCATATCTTTGCTATTTGAACCCCTAAAGTGAGCTCAAATTATTTACAACATATTCTATCTTTTAAGAAGACCAGAAGGAAGAACAATTGGTGTTCTGGTTTATGCCCATCTCCTCTGGTTGGGTCCATGAGATCCTTGGTGGGGTCTTGAATTGTTTGCTGATGTGATTGCTCACCATGTGCTTTGTCTTTTGCTTCCTTGGTCATCTTCATAACTACTTGGTTTGTATCACATACTTTCTTGGACTCAATTAAGTTCTTTATAAATAATCAAGAGGGATCCAAAACAAAGGAAGCATAGAATATTAAAATGACAAAGCAAAAGTAAACACATATTATAGGTAGAATGATGGAAAATAATGAACACTTGCTCCTGCAAAAAAAAAAAGACTTCTGTTGGAAAAGCAGTTCCTACTAGGTCCATATTTTCATTTGTAAACAGAAAACTACACCCATCATCTACACAAATCTCAGGAATGTCGCAATCGTCCAGTAGATCCACCATTTCATCAAGCTCTACTACATCTTGTTGCACACTGGATTCATTTGATGGAATTTGCTAGTCGTAATGTTTCCCCCATAAAACTGATATCCATATCTCATCTTCACACGTTCTACCGAATCAAACTCATATTGCCCAAATAACAAAGTTTCTCGCATAGGTGTAGACATATCTCTCAGAAATATAGTGGACATCATAGGAAACATAGTCCGTCGAATGTAGGATGGTTCCCAATGTTGATGGAAGTTTTAAAAATCAATCAACATCTCAATATTGGGTTTTCCCCCACATAATCTGTGGACCATCACTTACTACAAACATAAGTTTATAGAATGAAGGTCAATAAAATAACGCACTAGCCACTCTAACAGATGTTCAAAAATGTCTTTGATAAGATTTATAGCACAATTAAAATGACCTAAAAAGTAACAGTTGTCATTGCATAAATACATGTCAATGATTTCATCTTTGGGAAAGTTTGGCTCCTCTGCAATTTCGTGACAATTTTTGAAGTACCAATTTTCCTCTCTTTTTTGCTCCTTATGTCTCTTATTCTACCAATCAAATATTATTATTGGAAATTATAAATTACAAATTCTTAAATACATTTTATTCAACTAAAATTAGATAAGACAAACATAGCCTTCTGAGATACATACCAAAACACATGAGAAGCAATGACATTTAAAACCCTCTGGTTTTCTCTGGCAGCCTTCATCATCCTTTGTGACACAGTATTCACAAGAAAAATTCATATGATCTTTCTTGTTGCTAGAATGCCCACAAAATGAGCAATGAGAATGTTTCATATTCGGTTAGTTTCCATCAACATCTACATTGTCCTCAAAATGTAGTGCAACTGGGAATTTGTGAAGTATTTCCCCCTTTGCCTCTCTCTTGTAATATGCATCAAAATCATTCTCAGAATGCCAAGACCAAAATATTTATCCAAGTTATCTAAGTCTCACTTTGTAACCATTATTTTATTTCTAAACAAAAAGGCCAAGATATAATTAAAGTTTTAATGAAATGGATAGATCCCTTGAGCTTGTTAAATATTACAATAAGAATGGGTAAGGGACTTTGTCTTGTCACATTAAAATTCTTAAATAAGTGGGGAATTTGTTAAAGTTTAAAGGCATTTTTGGATTCTTGTAGTTTGTACTGTGGGTTATTTTGGTCTTTTAGGTCTTCTTCGAGTCACCATTGGAAGGGAGGATGTAGCTAATGGTTCCTCTGATGTTTAGTGTTTTTTATGTAGCTTCACTAGATTATGTAGCTTTTCTTATGGTTTGTGCAACTTAGGAAAAATGCTGGCTAACTTTACTTGTTGGTGGTGCTATTAAGGCATCAATATTTCCATGCAGTTTGGGGAATATTTTAGGGAGGATGCCCTTGAGAAAGTAAGATGTTGGATGTATATTCTTAAGTAGAAACGTTTGGAAATGCTGTCATGGGTTTAATGAAGGTTCATTCTAGTAAGCATTTTTTTGCAGGTTTTAGCTGTTGAATAGCTTGACATTGTGGTGGCTGGTTTATTCGTTTGGAAATGTTGTCATGGGTTTAATGAAGGTTCATTCTAGTAAGCATTTTTTTGCAGGTTTTAGCTGCTGAATAGCTTGACATTGTGGTGGCTGGTTTATTCGTTTGGAAATGCTGTCATGGGTTTAATGAAGGTTCATTCTAGTAAGCATTTTTTTGCAGGTTTTAGCTGCTGAATAGCTTGACATTGTGGTGGCTGGTTTATTCAATAAGTGGGGCCTATGTCATATACAACAAGGTAGCTCAGATTTTAAAGGTTGCTTATTGGGGTAGTAAAAGAACTTGGTTACATGGTGGAGGCAACGCTTTATGGGAGCATGAAGTTTTGCATCTTCTGCTTTGGTTTTTTGGGTATTCTAGTATCTTGATGCCTTTTTTTATGCATGAAACAATGTTGTCATGGTGTGACTGCCCCAGTTGTGTTTAGCTATGTTTGTTCTTCTTCTGTTGATGTTTTTTCAACAACCTAGTTTTTTCAAGGGGTTGGTTGTAGGGTCATGTTTTGGTTTTGGTTTTGTAAAGGTAGAGAGGTTTTATATAATATAAATAAATATTATATGTATACTATTTTTGTTTGGATTTGAAATGTGTATTATTCTATCTTGTCGATCATATATAATCATGTTTTTATTTTTATTTTTGTTTCTATTACGAAGAGATAATGATTTTACTGATATATTTTTATTTTTGTTTCTATTCCGAAATTAGGTTGGTTAAATCTGGAACTGTTGACCCATTAAAGGTGATTAGGACAACCTTGGTTGATGCAACAAGGTAGGATATTATAAAATTTTTATGGAGATATTGATGCATTTTAACTATTTATCTGTTATGTAGTTGGTTATAACCAGGCTTCTAGATATGTAGATACATTTCTACTCTTAGTCTTTAAAAGAGTGGAATGGGGCAATTATTGCATTGGAAAATATTTTATTAACTCCCTCTGCACATTACACACTTTTGACGCTACCCACGTGGTCAGAATTGTCAATGTGGCAAAGGGCATTATTGTAAATGCTGTACATGGTGATGTGGCAAGGTCAATTTCGTAAATGAAATACAATATTTGAGAATTTATGCATGGAAAGGTTCTCGAGTAGGGTTAGAATGAATCTGCACTAAAAAACGGCGGTGTTTGACCTAAACCGATGTAAAGGCTAATTTATGCGAGGGTAGACAAACATACAAAACACATTTACGAAACAAGACAACGACGGTTTTTAGTGAGAACCGATGTAAGTTTTAGTTTATACGAGGGTAGAATGGTGATTTCAGAGTTTTTCTTTGTTGTGAAAGCGGGAGAATTTGGGGTGAAATCCTCCAAAGAAGGGCATAGTCGTCGGTGGTGAAAGAAGGGTACGTCCTTTGGAGTGAGGGAAGAAACCGTAGAAGGTGTCATCCAATCAGATAACAAACATTGGTACCGTCGTCGTCGACATTGCGGAGGGAGGGAGAACGGTAGAACCTCTAATTGAAGGTAAGAGCATACATATGTTGTCGTATGGCCTTCGACATTGAGGTAAACATAAACCGAAATCGAACGTTGATGAATTGTTGATGCGTTGTTGTGTGCATTAATGGTTGTTTGTTGGTCCATGGTAGAATCGTGGGTGGGAGTGGGTTTGGGTTTGTGGCACATGTTCATGTTATGAATAGGCAACCATATTTTTGAACCTGGGTAACCAGTTTTTTGAACCTAGGTAACCAGTTTTTTGAACCTGGGTAACCACTTTTCCCGTTCAGCGCATTGGCTTGCCATGGGTAGGGTCGTGGCCCTTTGGTGTGTTGTGTTGTGCCTTGTGTGGTTGTTTGTTGGTGCATGCTACCATTGTGGATGGGATTGGGTTTGGTTTTGTGCCACATGTTCATCCTGTGTATAGGTAACCAGTTTTTTGAACCTGGGTAACCACTTTTCCCGTTCAGCACATGGCCTTGCCATGGGTAGGGTCATGGCCCTTTGGTGTGTTGTGTTGTGTCTTGTGTGGTTGTTTGTTGGTGCATGCTACCATTGTGGGTGGGATTGAGTTTGGTTTTGTGCCACATGTTCATCCTGTGTATAGGTAACCGGTTTTTTGAACCTGGGTAACCACTTTTCCCGTTCAACGCATGACCTTGCCATTGGTAGGGTCGTGGCCCTTTGATGTGTTGTGTTGTGCCTTGTGTGGTTGTTTGTTGGTGCATACTACCATTGTGGGTGAGATTGGGTTTGGTTTTGTGCCACATGTTCATCCTGTGTATAGGTAACCAGTTTTTTGAACCTGGGTACCAGTTTTTGAAATGTTACAACAGTTATCACTACCAACCGCTGTAAAGCACTCCACCGAAAACTTTTGCCATGTCGACACCGAAATTATTTGCCATGTCACCATCACGACGCCACGCCTATGCCACTTATGCAGCGTAAAAAATGTGTAGGGTGCATAGGGTGTTAATATATCGGGACCCCATTGCATTTTGTACACCAAGTTTACAAAGCAGTAAAAGAACGGTGTTGTGAGAAACTTTTTTAAATACATTCACACCCCTTTGTTTTCACTCAATCCTAATAGTTTACGTTATTATACATTTTAAAGTAAAAAATATTTTAAATTGGTTTTATGACCATCTTTTTGGTAAATACATTCACATACCCTTTTGTTTTCACTCAAGCATAATAGTTTACGTTATTATACATTTTAAAGTAAAAAATATTTTAAATGGGTTTAAGGAAATCTCGTCTTTGAAATGAAATGACAAACTAATAATCATTACGTATATATTGTGGTTTGAAAAAATAAATTAGAATTTCAAAAGGGAAAAGAAGAAAAAGATTATTTCACACGTAATTAAGCATGTATAGCCAATCAAATGCCTACCCAAAATAATTAAATAAAACGAAGATAAAAAAAAAACTAGGTTATTATATTAGATTAGGTCCATTAATACTTTTTTTTTAAACCAAACAGTAACAATTTTAAATTTTTTTATTTAACAAAATGTACTTAATTTTTTTAAATATTTGTTTTTATATATTATTCCCAGTCCTTTAATTTCTCTCCAATCCATCAAATAGTAAAAACTTTTTGAAAAGTCAATTTTCATTTAAGTCAAAACAAAATATTGAAAAACTTACTTTTCTTTCTTTTGTTTACTACATAAGAACACATTTTAATGTTAATGTCCTTTGAATGATACAAATGACAGAGGAGGAAAAAAATCGGGAAGAAAACAAAATATACAAGAAAATAAAGACAAATTGTGACTATTGATTCTAATATATTCTTCTTGAAATTGATTCTAATTTGATCTCTGGACATGTGTAAAGTATAATAGGTGGGTTTTAATGTTATTTCTTGTGTCGCGTCCATTCCAAGTGATAAATTGATATTGACTCCAAGCAAGAATTTTTGAGTGCTTAGACTCAAGTTGGATTGAAAAATTTGTTATTGTTGAATTTATGAGTGTTAATGTTTTTTTTTTATATTTATTGTATACAATTTTGGAATTGATTTGTGATTATTGGTTACATAACATAAATATAGATTAAAGTTGGATAAATTGTAAACGCATGAATATGAGAACGGTGTAGAACAATTTATTGAATTTGCCGCGAGGAATGTTATTGATAATAATGGAAGACTTTACTGTTCATGTGTTAATTGTTTAAATGAGCGAAGACTACCCATTCAAGTAATACGAGAGTACGTTTTATGTGATGGATTCCTAAAGAGTTACACAAAGTGGATATAGCATGGGGGAATTAATAGACATGCCAAGTGCACATGTGTCTCAAAGAAAAGTAGAAGAAGGAGATTTGGAGATGGAAGATCAGCTAGAGGAAATGATTCATGATATCAGTGATGATGTCTTTAAACATGCACATGTGTATGAAAATTTGTGCAATGATGCAAAAACGCCTTTGTATCCAGGATGCACTAAGTTCACACGATTGTCGACAATATTAAAATTGTTCAATGTGAAGGCAAAAAATGGGTGGACTTATAAAAGTTTCACAATTTTTTGAGTTACTATGTGACATGTTTCCTGAAGGTAACACGATGCCAACATGTAATTATGATGCAAAGAAAATATTGTGTCCAATGGATATGGAGTATAAAAAAATTCATGCATCTCCAAATGATTGTGTGTTGTACAGGAAGCAATTTGAAAATTTACATCAATGTCCACAATGTGGGGTATCACGATATAAGAAGAAAGATGGTGATTCTGAATATGATGTAAGAAAGGGTGTTCCTACAAAGGTGTTATGGCATTTTCCTATAATTCAAAGGTTTACACGATTATTCACTAATGCAAATGATGCAAAATTGATTAGATGGTGTACCGTCCCGTTCCCGGGCGTTGCCCAAAAGTCAAAGTCAACACATGGTGGGACCCCTCAAGGGACCCAAGGAAAAGTCAACAGGTCGTCCGCTCGAGGCATCGCCCAAGAGAAGACGTTGCCCAGAAAGACGTCGCCTAAGCAAAGACGTCGCCCAAGCGAGGACATCGCCTAAGTAAAGACATCGCCCAAGCGAAGACATCGCCAAGCAGAGAGACATCGCCCAAGAGGGGCATCGCCAAAGAAAGACATCAGGCCTCGACAGTTCATAACAGTAGCAAGGAGAAGAGAAAGGTGGCTTCAAGGCCATAAGTTCTAGTACCAGAAGGGGGTAAACCTGACTCGTGAACTATCCACGCCATTGCTGGGAGACCCTGGGACAGATACGACCCATGAGAGGGCCATGACCAGGGGAGAACCACGTGCATGATACGAGAGAAAAGTAGATTACCCCCAAGGCAAGTGACTAGTGATTGGGGCGCATGAGTTGGCACCCAAAAAGTCAACCCACGTGACAGAAGCACTTCGCAGAAAAGAGGGCTCACACGATGGAAAAACCCTAAGTTGGGTGGCGGCGATGTGGGACCCTCTGCACAGAATAACGATCAAGTCAGAGGGGCACGTGGCAATGCACACGTGCTCATTAAAGGTTTCAGTGAAAGTTTGCCAAGGTACGCGTTAATTCAGTTAAGATTCGAATATTCCAAGGAATCTTTTTATACGCTTTCAATGCGCTTTAATGCGCTTTAATGATGAGAGGTGTAGAAAAAGGGACCTTGGGAGCATTTGAAGGGATCCGAGTTTTAACCTAATTCTCGTAAGTTTACACAGAACACTAACCCTAGTTGTTCTCGCTACCCACCCACTGTGAGCACAAGGCAATTAGGGCAACTCAGTTTTAGTCATTCCAGCACAGTTATCTTCGACCACCTTCAGAGGGTGTGTCACCTTTGATGTTTCTCGCTAGCTGACTTGATCGTCGGAGTGCAAACAGCCGCGAGGGCGCCCCTTTGTTCACTTCTTTTCAGGTATCACGGACGGAGCATAACGAAGGTGCCCTAGCTCGCGAGGACAAGCCACGCACAAAGACGATCCCGGTCAACCGGCGGGAACATTTGGCGCCCACCGTGGGGCTCGATCTAAAACATCAGTCCCACCACGCAAGTTTCTCAGTTCCAGTTGCAGTTTTCAACCCAGTTCCTTCAAGATTTTACCAAAAGCCATTGTTCGTTGAGGAATTGGTGCAGTTTTCGCCAATTGATTTTGGTTGAATCTTTGTGCGATCGCGTTCGTTCGAGTTCGAGTTCCTTTGCCCTTGGGAGTTGCACGACGGCTAGGAGAAGTTCTAGATGATGAGATCCACGAGACAAGGTTCGACGCACGCTGAGAGTGAAGAGATGACCATGCAACAACTCATGGGTATGACGCAGGGATTGCAAGAAGCAATGGCAGCGTCGAAAGCGGAGCAAGAGCGCATGCAAGCGGATCTCACAGCATCTCAGGCGAGAAACGACGAGCTCCACCGTACCAACGAGGAGCTGCGCCTGAGACTGTCACTCCACCAAGAGAATTCTCAACGCCGTTCTTACAGGAAATCCTAGAAACAGCGACCCCCAACACATCCACGGGGCCCAAGGTAACCTTCATAGGGATAGAGGACCCTGAGGCGCACCTCACTGCGTTCCACACGCGGATGATGCTAGTAGGCGGCTCTGATGCCGTAAGGTGCAAACTTTTCATGAGCACCTTGACTGGGATGGCCATGGACTGGTTTGTCAGCCTCTCAGAGGGTCATATCATGTCTTTCACACAGCTGTCGCAGTTATTCATAGAGCAGTATCTAGCCAACAGGGCTCCACCCCCAGTTTCATACGACCTGTTCGACGTGAAGCAATATCAAGGTGAGACTTTGAAGGAGTACATAAGCCGCTTTGGGGCGCATGTGGAAGGTTGGCACCAAGGAGGAGCCCATGATCGTGTACGCATTCAGAAAATGGGTGTGTCCTAGGCCTTTCTGCGAGTCAATCATTCGCAATCGCCCCAAGACTTTTGCTGAAATAAGGCGTCATGCGGTGGAACACATTGCCTCTGAAGGTGAAGTATATGAGAAACGCACAACTGTCGCGCTCACACGCCCAAGAGCGCATATATGCGCGCAACCAGCCAGAGTCCACGAGGTCGCAACAGGGAGGAAGGACCAAGACAAGAAGTGCACCTACGAGACAAGGAGGACCCAACCTAAGGGTCGAGCAGAAGAAAGAAGAGTTTCAAAAGACCTTCCTCGCCTTGAGCGAGTGTAGGCGAGAAGAGTTCAAAAAGACCTTCCTTGCCTCAAGCGAGTGTAGGCGAGAAAAGTTCAAAAAGACCTTCCTCGCCTCGAGCGAGTGTAGGTGAGAAGAGTTCAAAAAGACCTTCCTCGCCTCGAGCGAGTGTAGGCGAGAAGAGTTTCAAAAGACCTTCCTCGCCTCGAGCGAGTGTAGGCGAGAAGATTTCAAAAAGACCTTCTTCGCCTCGA
>Ga0123342_1007665_pt1 | contig 14129 bp, 6 predicted proteins | sample Turbeawhitnodule_FD_89960 | JGI IMG/M metagenome (GOLD analysis project Ga0123342, IMG submission 89960) | Root nodule microbial communities of legume samples collected from Mexico - Turtle bean Mexico white nodule | ecosystem: Host-associated > Plants > Roots > Nodule | place: Mexico: Nepantla...
ATATATATTTTTTTTTTTTTTTTATATGTTATATTTTTTTTTTTTTTTTTTTTTATATAATATAATATATATATATATATATATATATATATATATATATATATATATATATATATATATATATTCTTCTTACCTTACATTGATATTGATAATTGTGGATTTCTCTTCTTCCACCCGGTTGCCTTCTTTGTTAGCTTATACAAGTTACAACCACGCCCATTGATCTGTTTGAGAAGGATCTATCATGTGATGCTTTCCTTGAGGGTGCAAAATGGAGACAAATGATTTTTTTTAATCAAACAATAATACACTTTCTGATTCGATTAACCATAACTTCAATCACATCATGTTTCAAACAACAACTAGCAGTGGACTTTGCGGCTGCCTGCCCACACAACACATCATTAATGAAAACCAAGAGGCAACATGTTTATCTCATCTGTGATTCTGTCCGTTCATTTTTGGTGGGTTTGGTTCTAAAAACAGAGATATTATGTGTACAGTATGGAACTTTTTGGTTCATTGTTTAACATATTTACCATGGAGTTTATCATTATGGGACAGTTAGTGCATTGTTGACCAATGTAAATAAGTTGGTCTACAACCATGATTTTGGCATGCTACTAATGGTGGCGTGTCTTTGAGCTGACTCGGAGCCACTATGATCAAATTAAAGGATTTGTTTATTTTGAGTGGGTTATAATTGGCTTAGAAATGTAGATCCACACCACCTAACCTAACTATACAATGTTCTCTCTGGATTTATTTTTCCATGTTTGACTTGGACACCTAGGATTACTAGTGCTTATTATTCTCATAATTTTGATGTTTACCTTAAAAGAGAAGTCAAAGTCTAGAAAAATCAATATAGACAGTAAGTGAGCATACCAAAACAGTAATGTTTTACTCTTTGTTTAGTTTGAAGATGATTATCACTTCTTATGGAGTTATAGGAAGAAACTCCAGATGGTAATGAAGTTTCTTCCAGCAACTCTATATTTTTCTTTCTGTATCTCTACAATGTTATGCAAATATTAAATTATTTTTATTATTTTTTAAAAATCCTAAAATGTACTTGAACTGTATTTATTTTTTTACAATCTGAATTATGAAATCCACAAAATTTTTGGATTGATATTTCCGGTAAAATTTTGGATCCACCAATCTGTAATTCAAAATATGCATTTCACATTCAAAAAAAACATTCCAGATCCACCAATCTGTAACAGAAATATGCATTCCGAATCTACCAATCCATAACGGAATTAGGCTTCCAGATTCAACAGTCTGGAAATCAATAATTTATGCAAAAATTTGCTTCCAGAACACCCCCTCATCCAAAAAAAAAAAACTATTCAGTTCTGGATTGATGAATCCGTAACACACTCCCAAATTTCGATTTGCGCTAACCACGGTGTCCTTTTTCAAATAAAAGGTTAAGATCAGTTTTAGGATTTAGAAAATTTTGAGGGTGCAGGAAGAAAAACGTAGGGGTGCAGGAAGAAGAAGCCGAAAGTAATTGTCCACGGACTAGAATTTTAGATGGCCCTAACCTATATGGGCCGTGGTGGGTTTTTCCCGCCACAAACCTTTCTTTCTCACCCTGCAAACGCAGCACAACCGTTTCTGGTGAAGACAAGAAGAATCTCAAAATTAAAATTGAACTGGGTGCCGAAGACAAATGTTGCAAACCCTAGGAGGCGTAACCCCTCGCTTCGTGAATCGGTCATGGCTCCGAAACCTGACGGTGCGTGCAATGACATTCTCTTCCTCCTCCGATTATGGAGACCAGTCACGAGGTGGCCTTCCCCGCTTCTACTCCGAAATTCTTCCTCCTTCCAAGGTATTCATTCTCTTCCTCTTTCTCCGTGCTTCGTTTATGACTCTTTCATATTACTACAATCATGTTTACTCAGCAAATCCTTATCAATTCCACTATTTGTAGTTTCAATTTGGAATGAGTTTCAGTTGGCAACCACTCGTTTGTCATTATCATTGTTGGGTGTAATTTATAAGCAGTACTTAGCTTCATGGAGCTAGGGTTTGATGAAAGTTCGTAAGTCGTGTTTTGTAAATGTCATTTAACGGCTTTCTGACATTTTTTTTTCCAACTTTCCCCTTCTAAACTGTCATTCTGGTTTGCATGCCTTATTTAGTTTGGTTAAAGATTGGTTTATTATTTTAATTAGTTTTACCCGGGATAATGCAGGGTAGTGTTATACGCGTGCAAGGTGATGAATTCTGGCATATGACAAAAGTATTGAGGTTGAGCACCAACGATAGGTAATTCTGATTGATGATTGCTCGTTATTCAGATAGAACAGTTTGATTTGTGACAACTTGTTTTCTACTTGAAGTTTGATATCAATTTCGCTTTCTTTCATGAGTTAAAATCAATTTATCACTGTAATCAGCTTTCGGAGAATTTAAATGAGAGAAATCATGCAAAAATTAAGTGCGTAAGTTTATTTTGCTTATGAGAGAAACTTAATTCATTTTATCTTTTTATTTTTTTACTTAAAAGTTTATAAAAAAAAAAGATAGTAGTTATAAATTTCTTGATGTCAATTACGAAGGAGAATAAAGGCATTAGTAAATCACAAGTAGATGAAGGTCGAACATCTTGTTTCCACAAATCTTGTGTGGTAGTGTAGTGTCTATTACTAATTTGTTTGTACTGAAATGGGAGGGTGGGAGGGGAGTTGCTTTGATAGATTATTTCCAATGATTTATGGCAAGTATTTTGTTTATCCAGGGTTGTTTATTTAGACACGATTTTCTTTGTTACTAATTCAAAGGAAGCAAAGGAAGAGAGTTCTTTCTCATATTTTTAGCACTACACTTACACTCTGATCTTAAGAAGATTTTGTTGATAATCCTATCATGCTGTTCAAGGGTACAGCTCTTCAATGGGAAAGGAGGTCTGGTAGAAGGATGCATACAGGACATTGATCGCAGTGGACTTGATTTTGTTGCATCGAGTGATTTGATATCAATACCTCCACAAAATACACAATTGCACGTATTTGCTGGTTTTGGCAAGTTCTTGTAGTCTTATACCAAACTACAATTACTTAATAATTGTTGCATGTTTTGTACACTTTAGTTTTTACAACCAAATTTTCCCTCATTGAGAACGATGCCTGTCTAGGTACTCTAAAGGGTGGCCGTGCTGACTGGCTTGTAGAGAAGTGCACAGTATGTTTCAATAATATATTGAGATTTTATCTGGTTAGACTTACAGCTTCAATGTGTGACGGTTGTTTTCTTTTTTTCATGTTTAAATGCGATAGGAACTTGGAGCCGACAGTGTAACTCCTCTGTTGACTGAACGTTCTCCATCGATCTCAGAAAATCGGGTGGACAGATTGAAACGTGTCATTTTAGCAGCATCGAAACAATGTAACTGTATTTTTACTTTCATTTGAGATTATGCAATTATTATACTCCCATCAGAATCTTTGATTCATTCAGACTGAAGTGAATTTTAAACTTGGGTCTAAAATGACACCCTATTTTGCTTTTTGTTTGATAACTCTTTTGCAGGTCAACGACTGCATGAAATGGTTCTGAAAGATCCTTTAGAGATTGATGACCTTTTGAACCTTGTGAGCACTCCATTTCGTACTACCTAGCCAGAAATTTATGCATGAATTTCAATTCCTTGAGAATAATTTTAACCAGTACATTGTAATAAGCTCCATAGGATTAATCAGTGATATGTTTGTAATTCTAGATTTCTACACTCTTCTATCTACTTGCTGTCGTTTTTCTTTCCTGTAAATTCCTGAGTTTAACAACGAATTTGATCCTTGTGTTGTTTGTTGGCAATTTAATTGATATACATGATACATAATAGAATTAATGAACTTATTATGCTGATGTCATTAATTAATTTGGTCTATTTTCTGTCCCTTAGATAGCACAATCAAAGCTAGCTCTTGTTGCGACAGCGAAGGCAACTCCTGTTCTTAGTGCATTGACATCATTGGAAAAGGAAACCAGTGGCTTAATAATTATTGGACCAGAAGGCGGTTAGTATATGTTTATTGCAGTTCAATTTCATCTTTTTGTTTCACCAAATGTCTGGACATGATGAAAGTTCAACTGATAAGATAATAAGTTGAGGTTGGCTGTGAGCCTGAGGTGAATTCTCCCTCTCATCATCAGGGTAAAATAACACTGTGTTAACCTTGTGTGCTTGCCTATTTATTGCTATGTTTATTTGGAGGGAATAAATATACCTATTTTCTGCTTAAATCGAACTAACGTTACTTTATGTTGCCATGTGGTTCTCCAGATTTCACCGAGAATGAAGCGAGTTTGATGATGGAAGCAGGTGCTACAGCTGTTAGTCTTGGACCTCATCGTCTTCGGGTTGAAACTGCCACGATATCACTTTTGGCAACTGTCATGTTATGGTCTGACTCGCTTGAAACTTCGGTCAGTTGATTCCTCAGTGTAGGTAGGTCAGGCATGCTTATGTTTTAGAAACAGAATATATATTTTGTTTTACTTGTCTTTTAGATTAATTTAGTGTAATGGATATAAAGCAGTAAAGATTTTGTTGATCTTTTCCTTCTCTAATTGAGAGAATTCACTGTGGGTATCAATTCATAAATCCAACCCGTGGCAAGGGAGAAGACACGTCAGGTAATGCTGCACAAAGGTATTTTCTATAATTGATAAAACGGAAGTTTATTAGCGACCTGACCTGGGGTATAGCTAGATAACTTATCTTCCCACTTTCAGAAATGTCATGTTTTTAATTAAATTTAGAGATTTTTTATTCTATTCCCACATGATTTCTCAAGATTATTTTCCCCCTTTGATCATGAAGTTTATATTTTTTTATATTATTTAAATGTCGTATTTTGTATTAAGGATCCATACCACACCCCATATTTATGCATCTTAGGATAAACAATTTATATCTACTAGGTAATGCGGTGTAATTATTGTCTTTGCATCTTTCGAAGTTCATTGTTCAAATATCACTTGTGATGTGTGTGGACAACAAATAGTGTAACAAAGGAAACTCATTTTAATTTCTTAATTTTCTTGGTGTCAGAACTTAGCATATCTTATAGCCGACAAAGACTACTCTCCAAGATTCATCTAAGAGGTTGATTTCTCTTAGAAACAAAACATGTCTCTTATTATTAATGACTCACTTAAGGTTTTAAAGATAGATATGAAAGAGAAAATTTGTAATTCTATTATTCATTTAAACGGTATAAAGGATAAATTAAAAAAAAAAGGCTATTAAAATAGTAAAAGATAATATAAGAATAAAATTGTGAACATTTTCGATTCTCCGTAGTTGTATTCAGTATTTTTTTTTAACTTTACAGTAAATAATCTCACTATGTTGATTAGTTTAAATACTTAGATTCTTGCGAGTTGATAAGTACATAAATAATATTGACCGTATATTAAATATTAATATATTATGCAGTTTTGAAACTTTAAATGAGTGGAATATAATTTTATTTAAATGGAGTTTGTGTGCAATAAAAGTGAAAATTAAAGATAAAATGAAGTATTATAAATAATTTAGGACATATCAAAATAGAAGAAAATAATTTTTATTAAAAGATAATATTCAGTCCTATAAGATCAGGCCGATCTTTATAAGACAAAAATAAAGTTATATTTAATTGCTCTTTCAGCCAAAATAAAGTTTTTATAAAAATATTTTAATATTTTAATATTAAATTAAACAGGACTTCATGCCTTTATTTCCACCCCTAGAAAGTAATTTTTGCCAATGTATTTAAACTTTTATCAAAATCACTTCACCTTAAATTCGCTTTTAACCAAAAATAAGTTTAGAACCTAGACACCATCTAAAATTAAATTTACTAACACTGGTCAAACACAGTAAACAATCCCTCGGCAATGGTCCTAAATTAACCGATCTATGTTAATGGGGGAATAAATCAATGTCGTAATGTTGAATTTCCACAAAATTATGTGATATAAAAACAGTGTGTAAATTATCTTAAAAGTGGTGATATTAACACTAATTTACTCTTAATTCAGAACTTTTAAATATGTGCACGACTTACCTAAAAAAGTAGATACAATTTTTTCACAATATCACATGAGATTTTTTTTCATGGGTTAGTCCCTACAAAAGCTAGTCCACACGTCCTGCTCTGCCTCATCTCCTTATCCATTTGGATAACTCTTGATTCTTGGTTGCTTAACAAGACGCATACAAGACAAATAAAAATATCCAATGAGTTCAATTGGGCAAACCATATTGATGGCACTAACTATTACACTAAACAAGTATGCTTCATCTAATTTGCAAGCAGTTCATAGAACACGAGGGAAAGCACCACACACATCCACACCAAACTTAAGCACCAAATTTGAATTGGGAAGAAGAGGCGTTGTCTTAAGCACTCTAATTGCCACCACCCAAATACCTGACTCTAGGACTCAGCTTCTTCAAAGTACACATTTCTCTCCATTCTCCTTCTTTACTCTTGAGCTTTAACAAGTTGTATTGGTTTTGCTAACATCAAAATGTTGTGTTGAAATTATCTCCAGAGTATCAGAAGAAATCAGAGGAAAACAAGGAGAAAAATGACAAAGAGGTAAACAAATCACTAGCTGAGAATGTTTTTATATTTTGCCAAATGAAGATTATTTTGTCTAGTGAACCCCACTCAACGTTTGTTTTATGGTGTGTCTAATTTTGTATCACATTGTGTACAGAGGCTGGATAGTTATTACAAACGTAATTACAAGGATTACTTTGAATTGATGGAAGGGACATTGAAGAGAAGGGATGGGGAGCTATCGGATGCAGAAAAGGATATCCTTGAGTGGCTTCAAAAGAACAAGTGAAAGGTTTTCTTGTTGTACTTTTCTATGGTTCTCAGATAACATTGAATTTGCTTTTGTAGACTGTAGCTCTACCTATGGAATTGTACACTAGAGATCCACTTAGGAACCCTGTACATTGTGATTCACTGTGTCCTTCAAATCCTCTGAGTACAACCTTTTCAGGTGATTCAATTAATGACTTTAATTTTACATTGGATGGCATCACATTCTTCACTGTCTTCCACAATTCCAGCCTTGTGGGGTATTTGGATATGGTGGCAATTGTATGTAGCATGATAAGATAAGCTTTTCACTGCATTGCCATGACTTGTTCAAAGGACATGAAATATTTTTGGCAGACTAAGGCCTCAAAGTCTTCCCTAAAAAATAAATCTGTGACTAATCCAAGGAATGATTTGGTGGTATGGTCAAACATTACTTTTAGATTCACCAATCACCACATGCATTTCATGCTCACAATTCCTAATTAAACCCAGATTTAATTATCTTTTTTTAAATCTCAGCTCCAAACCTAATGCCATCTAAAAGATAAATAACACTAATTTTTACATGTTTTTGAAATTTTCTATTACAAAACACTACATAAAAAATATAGTTATAAAATAAAAATAATAAATTATTAAATTTTCAAATAATAAATAATAAATATGATTTTATCATCATTTTAGTTGAATTTAATTGGATTTTGAATTCAATGTACTTAACTCAGGCATCTAACTTTTACGAGATTGGATCGATTCGCATTGGATTGGATTTGTACATAGAAAATTCAAGTCAATTTATTTGGATTTGACTGAATCTCAAAATTATTTGAACAAAGAAATACCCCTATTTTGTATATCTTATTCATAACTTTGTATCAATATATAAGAGTTCATCCTTCCCACAGTGAACAAAAATTACGTTATAAAAAGTTAATTAAATTTTAAATAATTCATAAATTTGAATATTTTTATTTTTAATTAAGTTTCAATGAAAAATATTGATTATATTAAGTGTTCAAAATATTTTTTTATTTTTAGATAAGTATTTGAGCGTTTGATTTTTGTCATTAATATAATATCATAACTTGTTATGTTTTTTTCATGCTTCCAACTCATTTATCAACTGTTTCTTCTTTCTCCGATCACTTCCAATTCATCCATTAATGAGTCATCGATGAGTTGTGAAAGATTAAAGAAAAAAAAATGTGTAAGTTGATAAAATAATATGATACTTAAATAGAAGTAAAAAATATTTTAAATATTTAATAAAATGGATTTTTTTAATTTAAAATACATAAATTTATAAAATTATTAAAACTTAATTAAGTCTTATAAAATTTTATTTTACTATGTAAAATTCTAATTTTTTTTAAATTTAATTCCGTTTAAATGTAATGTTCTGAAAATATGACAGTTGACATAGAATTTTTTTATATTTTTCAGTTCTAGAGACAGTTTTTTTAATTCTAATTCTTTTAATATGTTATCATGTTTTAATGAAACTTTTCCATAAGATCTGAATTTTAAAACTCTTATTATGAACTTTACTTATAAGAATGAATTTCCTTTATGAAGTTACATTTGAAGTAAAATCTGCAGCCGTCTTCACCTGTAGAAAGGGGTACCTTCCTCCAATGTTTTTGTTTGTACTAACACTGTGAAGGATCAAATTTCAAATTTTTTATCACTTGCTTTGCTAATCCTGTCCTCAAAAGCTGTATATGAGAGTCCTTGTCCCACATGTGAAGCCCAGATTCAACACTGCAAATTTAGTACTACTTACCAAAATAACACTCTACACTTCAAAAGAAAATAAAATTCCATTGGGATTTGAAGTGTAGGTTTTGACTAAAAGGTAAAGGAAGAATGATTTTGCCTGCTACACTTTTTCAATGTGATAGTGAACAGTAATTACAGTATACACTTTGCTTTCAACCATGACATGAATTATGCAGTGATGTATGTTCACAGTGTGTATAATTCAAGTCCTGGGAGAAATTAACATAGGTAGGACAATATCATATATCTGTGATATAGCTTATTTTTATGAGATACATTACTGAATTTTATTCGTTTTTTATAATAAAAAAATGACTACATATTTATGAGAAATCAGATATAGTTTCAGACTATACAATAAATGTTCATGTTCTTGGCACAGAGCGATCAATCTTCAAGAGTGCAGAAATTGTCCAGAGAAATGGAAACATCCAAACTAAATTGGGCATTGTCACATAAATAAGAGATGAGACAAAAAACAAAAAACTTGTTGGAAGAAACAAAGCACCCTCCTTACCCTCTTACAATGACAGAGGGGTTTGGTTGTGGTTGGAAGAACACAGATGTTTCCTTCCCACCACCACCCTTTTCATTCTTATCCATTTCGATGGAATGCCGCAAGCCACGGAATATCTTCATTTTTTAATTACTTTCTCTCTCTACAATTTCGTTTCTTCTGCATCTTTAACTTTTCATTATCCACACTACCATTGTATAACTTCAAAATATTGTTCTTTGTTATTTAAAAATTATCATTTAAAACTAGATAGGTAAATTAGTCATATCAGTAGTGCGTGTAGTTGGTTGTATGAGCCAAATTAGTCTTTATATAAGTGAAGTTAAGAAATGTATGGAAGAAAAGAAAATGAAACAAGAATAGAAAAATGTTATATATTGATACATAGATAGAATAACTGAACTATTATGTACTGGAAAACATGTGGATTGAGATTATAATTTTGTGATCCTAGATTCTGAATGGATATCTTTTTCTTTAGCTTTTTTCAACCTTTCTGGACTCATGCAAGATTTTTGGTCCTTTATTTTAATAGGAACTAACTAGGAATAAAAAAATGAAAGGGAGAATTGTGGATGACATCAAAGTCCTACGACAGTTTCGAAGCAGACAGAGTTGGAGGGAGAAAGAGCACAGAAACCAACATGAAATATGATATTTTAAAAGATGATTGTTCCGAGAGAAAATAAAAGTTGAGAAACTACACAAAATGGGTCATGTTACTTTGGGTCAGGAAGATCACAGGCAGATCTCCAGAGAGCTTGAATGAGCCAAATATTCCAACATCAACTTTCACATTTCTTCCTTTTCTTTCTACAACCTCCTCATTGCCCATCCCTCCTCCCAACACTCTTAAACCCCTTGTCCCTTTTTTCCTTAACCTTTAATCATGGCTATTACAACTACTAATATAAACATTCTACTTAATCAAATCTAAATCACAACCAATCCTACCTAACTCACAAAAGGGTCACGTTACCTAAATCTGAATTATTCGTGAGACCACTGTTTGTATATAAAGTCGGCAGCAATTATAAAGTCTTTAGATTATATCATAATGAAATTTTATTAGTTTTTAGTTTTAGTCAGTTTATATTTTAATACTTATCAGTTGCATATATTACCCCGAAATTTTTCTTTTTAGTTTGTTTGTAGAACAAATGATACTATTGAGTTCAAATTATCTTAGTCTTTTCCTCACTTTTTATGATTAGAAATTTTCTTTTTAGTTTGTTTGTAGAACAGATGATACTATTGAGTTCGAGTTAACATTTTGTATTTGAAGTTAAAGATTATTGCTCGCGTGAATCGAAAAGGACGAAAAATAAGGATGGGTTATATTTCATTTTTAATTGAATATTAAATCCTTCACTGTTGTTAGCGCTAGTGAGGCTTCATGGAAACAAAAGAGGAGCATCCTTAGACACATACGAAAAGCCTGCCTTGTAAATGTAATCATCATTCATTGACAAGAAAATAAGATATCAAAAACAAAAAAGTGAACAAAAAAATCTAACTTGTCTTTTCATGTTGTTTCCCACTACATTAACGACTACAAAAGAAAAAAAAATAAGAGAAAGGTACAGGGTCCCTTTCAACACCACGATTCTCCATCCATTGCAGAGACAGCCATTAGCAGAACTGATATATATATATATATATATATATATATATATATATATATATATATATATATATATATTCACCTTATTCCCATTCTTTTCCCTCCGTACCATCTGTCAAACAAAGAATGCATATGAAAAAATCTCAATCACAACCAAAATGTAGAAATCTAGAAATCTGTTTTCTTCTTTCTGTACACACAAGAAGAAACTTACTTGTTGTCTTCAAGTTCATTTTTTGATTGTAAGAAACCGAAGTGTTCTTCTTGGAATGAGGATCTTCCCTGAAAGAATATAAATATTGTAGCCATGTCTTTCAAAGAGGTGTAAAATAGTGAAATCAAAAGAATAGAAGTCAAGTACCTCAAAATAAGTTGCAGAAGAGCCTTGTGAATAATCAACCACACTCCCTACAGATGTTTGCTGGTTGCCCCTTGTGACATTTTCCTGCAAAATTTTCAAGAACCATGAGTAACAAACGCGTTCAAGCGGTTCATCATTTTTGGTAAAATAGTAAACAATGCAAGCTCAAACTCCTGGCTTTCAACACATCAAACTTACAGTGGAAAAGTCAAAAACAGGAGAGCTAGCAGTGTCATGAAGAAAAGTCGGATGTTGATCCTCAAGGTGTTGATTTTCCTTAACTTTCTGCTTCTTTTTAGCACTCTTGGCCAGCTTCACAGCCTTAGAAGCTGAATAGAAGCAACCATTGACATCTTGATTGAAGTAAGAGTCGTAGTGTGGAAAATGAGGAGGTCCAGAAGAAGCATCAGAAAGCATGGACAAATCCTCCTCCCCAGAGTCCTCATCTTTGAATCTTTTGTCCTTGTGTTGATGTGAAGAAGCATTCTGGTTAAGGAAAGAGTGGTCCAGGTAGAGAGTCCAGCCAGACTCACACCCACTGCTGCGTATTTCTGAACCAAATGTGTTCATCTTCCTGTCTTTACTTTTCTTTTTTCCTAGTATATAGGAAAATATAGGAGTCTCCAATTTACGATGAGAGAGTGATAGTGGTAAAAGGAAGAAAAGAATGGAACAAAATATGAAACTCTTGCACACCCTATTAACGGAATGGCAATGTGGTTTTGGTTTTGGGGAGCAATGTCCTCTCACACACACACACACCAAGTTATATTGAAGTAACAAGAGTGGATTTGGATAGGAGGTTGAAAAGAGCATAGAGAATGAGAGTGAAATAAATCCTACACTACTTTTTGTCCTCATTCTCCTCTCATTAGCCTTTCTATGCCAATGAGTAAGTGCCAGTTGGGTGAGCCACACCCCTTTCACATGCTAGACAGCGAAGCACTGTGTACCCTCTTAACAAACAAAACATGGACACCTACTACTATACTATGCACCTCTTTCTCTCTTCACTTATCATCACTGTTATTATCCCAATTTAGAGGAACAATCTAACTATATATACTGGTTTAGTAAAGGGTTTTGTTTAATCATAGGACTAAAAGGGATTCCCAAAAAATGGTTTTTATCAGTATTCATGATGATTGGTAGGAAGGAAGAATGCTAAAAAGAAGTACGTTAACATTCTGAACATAGACACTGCACACACACTCTAGTATTTAGTATACATTAGTACCCCTCCTTTTTCTCCTCCTCTTTCACAATACATATGTCTGTCAAATCAGTCTATTAGCAAACAAAAGAGTTATAACATTAACTTTTTTACATTTTAACAATTATATCCACCTTGTATTTTTATTGTTTCTCCTTTTTCAATCACATGCTCCATTACATTTAATGTTTTTAAGATTTCTATGAAAATAATTATTTATAACACTAAATAAAAATATGAATTATTTACTCTTCTGTCTCATTTTAATTATCAATTCTTTTATAAAATTCAAAATTACATTAGTTACTTTTTTATCAATTACATCTTTGCATATTTTTTAATATTTAAATAATCTATATATTATTGTGATGAAGAGGGAAAATAAAATAAAAGTATTATATTTATTAATAGTATTTTAATTAATAGCACTGCAAAAGTTATAAAGCTTGATGCATAAGTGCATCAGTGGAGAGACTGTGAAAATGTTTTGGGGCATAGCGCAGTTGACTAGGATTTATGCATCCACATGCAATTACATAGGCATGTGGGCACGTGTGCATTGAGTTCGTCTTCAAAAGGACAAGCTTCACCTCATAACTATTTCAAAATTCATTATAATATTCTTTATATATTTTTAATAAATCATTAAGTTCTTCAATTTAACTTCTTTATAGTCTTTTCAAATTGCTTCAAACCTTTAATATATAATGTATCTTTTTTTTATTTAAAACATTTAAATCCGTTTGTATATATTCCAAATTCCAGTATTATTGCTTACTATTCAAACACATGTCTGCACGTGTACATGCACTTCAATCTAAATTCAAACCAGTATTTTTTTTTACAGAAGTGTGTCGGGAGACACGTTTTATTATTGATAAATCATAAAATATAAATAAAATCTCAACAACATAACACAGTTTTTAAATAAATTCAAATATATACATATATATAAATATTAGAACTGGTAAAAATATTTTTTCAATTTAAATATCGGCTCGATCCAGTTTATTTATAGTACCAACAAAACTAGCACGTAAATAACGGTTAATTACGATTTTTTTTAATGCAAAAATGAATTTCCCTTCTTTATTCCTTTGTTAAATAGCAAAGTTCACTTGTTCTGAAAAAATTATATATATTGTTGGAGATCCCACATCGACTAAAGATTAGAGCCGTTCATTGTATATAAGTGGGTGCAAACCTTAACTCTATGAGCCGGTTTTATGGGGTTGAGTTAGACTTAAAGTCCACTTCGTAATATGGTATAACCTTTTGTATTTTGCGGGAAGCCAAGAAAAATACGAAAGTAGTAATCATCAACAATATGTTTGCTTAAGACATGTAATCTTTCATGTGAAGGGTGTCCTAGTCTAGTGACAAGGTATTGTCTTGTATAATGCAGTGGGTTGAAGTGAAAGTTAACCAGAATATGTCTTGTATAGAAGATAGTGAAGAGAGAAACTTACCTGTTGAAGAATGCTCAGTATTGGGGATTTCATCCGTAGAGATGGTGAAATCCGTAGAGATGGTGCCGACTTGATTAATTTGAGTGTGAGGGACAGGATCCTCAAGGTTTTGCTGACGCAAAATGTTGGTAAGGAATTGACACTGTTGTGATGTAAGTTGAATCCCCTTTACATCCTGTTCTTTAGGAAAAAGCTCAGAAAAAAGTGTCAGTAGTAATCATATTATTGGCTTGGGATGTCCAATTGGTGAATTTGTAGCCAGGAGGGAACCCATGCTTTTTATAACAGGTGTCAACAGTGTGGCCAAGACGATTACAAAAA
>Ga0123342_1007666_pt1 | contig 14129 bp, 6 predicted proteins | sample Turbeawhitnodule_FD_89960 | JGI IMG/M metagenome (GOLD analysis project Ga0123342, IMG submission 89960) | Root nodule microbial communities of legume samples collected from Mexico - Turtle bean Mexico white nodule | ecosystem: Host-associated > Plants > Roots > Nodule | place: Mexico: Nepantla...
AAAAAAAAAAAAAAAAAAAAAAAAAAAAAAAAAAAAAAAAAAAAAAAAAAAAAAAAAAAAAAAAAAAAAAAGAATGGAGCACAAAAAGCAATGAAAAAGTGGAATGACACAAAAACAAATATTAAAAAGGAGAAAACTAGAGGCAATTTCTTTCTTCAACTCCATCTTCGTGCACCTCCATTATTATTGAAAGGAGAAGAGGGTGGGGTATATGATATTTCCATGTAAATGAAAATTATTGTTTCCAATGACTACCTATTTCCACTACATTCTTTTCTCCTTTTTCTTGAAATTTTAAAATTGTTAAATATCAATCAAGCATGTTTATGGCTACATTCCTTGACAATATTCCAAAAAATATGATCAATAATGCTTTTTTTTATATGTTTATAATTATCTATGTCTATTTTTTTCCGTCACTACTAAATCCATACCCTTTGACATGACCAAACTCAATCTTTGATAAATAAATTACATCACTTAATAAAACATGGTTAATTTAATTATTATATTAAATGTTGTCCTAATATTGACATTAGCATAATAATTTATGCTAACTTCGATCCAACATAGAATTGGAAAGTGTACTACATTTTATAAATATTTATAAATATGCACATAATTCAATATAAAGATATGTTTTGAACATTATTTATTATCTCCAATTATTATATTTCGAATACTAACTTAAACATTAAATACTTTTTCAGATACACCATCCCACCCGATACCAATTACTAAGAGTTGTGCAACCCCAATAAGAACACTCGAAAAAACCTTTATGACCCATAAAAAAAAAAGTTCATTTCTCAAGCACCTTTAATTTCTATTATATTTCTTATGTACTTTTACTCTACCATTTATTTTTATCGTATCTACCTAACAAAAAGTTGACCATTTTTTTAATCAAGCATATACATTTTATGAAAAAAAATATTATTGGTGTTTGCAAAGATGATTATGGTTGATAACACTCTTTTTATCATCTAAGCCTTTGATCGATCAAACTTTAGACAACATTTCAGTCTCTACATTTCCATAGTTTGAAACTGGGAGACTATGTTTCTTCTCAACTCCTAGTCAACTTAAGAATGCCATTTTGATCATTGCAGTTTCAATCAATCGAGCTTGACAACAATAATGGTGAAATGTTATGTTGTTATTAAGATAAGTTTAACAAACTATGAACATCAACAATACTACTACTACAAAGATAATAGATAAGGATGACATATTTGACGAGAGAATAACAACATAAAAAAAGTAATGGTGAAGTAATTATAAGAACCCTTTTGCAGCCATTACAGTGTAGTAGTAGTTTCTTTAATCTTGATAATGGTAATGATACAGATTATTGATAGTGGGAAAATGGAGACCTACCCAATGAGTTTGAATGATTGAATATGAACTTCATGGCTCTGCAATATTTTGTTCGTGTGGAATTGGATGAAGCAGGGCTGAAGAAGAAGGTCTTGATGGTGAAGAAGGAAAGCAAGGCATAGGCAGAAGTGGAAGAGGGGGCAGAGGAGGTAATTTGGGGAGAGGTGGCAACATTGGAAGTGAAAATGCTGGAGGGTTGAGAGACCCACCAAGTGTTTGTTGGAATGACAAAGGGTTGAGAACATTTTTACTTTTAGGCTTTGAGAACAGTGGTGCAGATGAAGGTGAATTTGCTACCAAATGCTGTGTTGGAGGCTTGTTTTTATGCAGTAACAAACGACTTGCAGATGAAATCTGAATGTTGTTGGTGTAGAGAAACATAAGAACAAATGTGATTAGTTGAAGCTTGGTGAAATTGAAAGCCATCATGTGATGTTTGATATATTAGTGCCAATGAAACTGAGATTTATAGCAGATGAAGGGTAATACATGAAGGTGTTTTTTTTTTCTCCATAGAGAAATGTTGAGGGTACATTGGGTTTTTCCACTTGAGATTCATCTTTCATGGTATTTCTACTTAGTACCTAATTTTAAGATTGTGCTAGGTGTGAGTTTCACTTCATACATCAAAGTAGTTACTTTATAGGATTGATTAATGGTGATAGCACCTACAAACTACAAGTGTTTTTGCTAAATTAAATTTGAGTAATAATAATAAAAATATATAATAGGATATGATATGGTCGAACACAAAGTGTAGTGGTTAATAGATTTTATGTTTACTTATATGAAAAATGTTAATAATAAAAAATACAATTGGCAAAAAAATATAATAAAAATAAATTTAAAATTAAGTGATATAAAAATTATTAAAATAATAGTGTTGTGAATTGTACGGTGGTATAATAAACTTGCATCTAGTTTGTTTTTAGAATTTTTTATTAATAGGTATAGTCTACCTATATATCGTTTTGGTCTAGTCCCCTATATTTTTGTATTTTCTTTATTTTTATTTTTTTAATAATATTTGTTTCATGTGATGACAAATGATTGTTGTTACTTGAGGTGTGAATATAACTCAGAGGCCAAGTAAGTAAAATAGTAATGTCTAACATGAAAATTTTTTATAAAAAAAAATTGTACAAGTAGAAAAAAAAAATGGATTGTCAAATAAAAAATATGAAAAAATACAATTTTATTTAACCTTTATAATTATTATAAAATATTATTTCTGTCCTTAATAATTATATTACTCAAATCATTTATAATTTTTAAATAACTATAACATTAACTTTTGTTCATTTAATGATTAAATTCGCACTTATTTTCAATGAAAGATCATTTACCTACTTAATAATTAAATAATGATGTAAGAAATTAAAGAATAAATTATCAACTAAGTACTTTAAGTGTATAATAAACTAGTGGTATTTAAATTCTGTGTATAATAAAGTGTATAATAAACTAGTGGTATTTAAATTCCGTGTACGTAAGCGTATAATAAACTAGTGGTATAATAATTAATAAACTTTAGTCTTTAAAAAATCAACAAATTTGATTTAGTCCTAAAAAGTGTATCCCATTGTTAAATTCTGTGAAATCATATTAAATTGTAATGTTTAACATCTAATTTGACACTAATTTATATTTTAGTATGATGGATTTGACGATTAATTTTAAAGTGTAGAAATCAATTATTCTTTTTACACAACAAGAATTGAATCATGTTATTTTCTTTGTTTGCTATATTCTCATGAATTTTTCAAAATTGAAGAATAAATTAGTAATAATTAAATATTTTAATTGGTTCAAATTTATTAAACTTTTTTTTCTGCATAAAATTTGTTAATTTGTTATAGGATCGAAGTACGTAATTTATTTAATAAAGTGTGCCACGTGGTAGGATGTGGGTGGACCCAAAGAAGCGTGTTCGCTGGGTGAGTTGGCTCACACACTTGAATCGGAGGGACTGAAGAAGACGCACGCAAGCACTCAATCGAGCAACCATGGCGGCTTCTGATCCCAACAAGTTGCTCACCAAAGCTGATAAGCTGTCTGTTCATCTTCTCTTTCCATTGCCTTTTCCTTGTTTTCTGTTCAAATCAATTTCGCAATTTCATTTTCAAATGCCACTGTCGATTTCGCTGCAGCTAGGTTTAATTTTTAAATCGTCTGGGTTTTCGCTGCAGCAATCTTATATAATCTGTGTTTTTTTCACTTCGATGATATAAATTGATGTAGCAGCAGTACACAATTTTGTTTCTTAGGATGATTTGTCCTAATGATGTTGAAATCATACTGATGATGAAATTGCTATTGATCAAGTCTTTGTTCTTGAGGATTTCATTAATTTGATTCTGTTTTTAAGTTATTTGAGTTAATCAGCTCTCACCATTGTACTTACTTCTTATTCTCAATATGATTTAACTGTGGTTAAGCCCGTTGATTCTAGGACATTGTAGTTATGTTTTTTTTTATCCATGTTGTTACCTTTCTTTTTCAATGCAGAACAACACTCAGTCTCACGAGGTGGAGTGCGGATTGGAAAAGTGCTACTGCTCTTTATGAGCAAGCAGGTAAAGTATTCAAGCTTCCTTAATATTTGATTATTTGTGATAAAGGAAATTTGGGGAGAAGATTGGTTAGGGGTAATCTGACAAACTCTTTTTCTGTTTCAGCTAATGGGTTTCGAGTTGGCAGGAACTATGAGAAAGCCAAAATAGCATATGAGAAAGCTTCAAAAGGACAAGAGATGCTTTCATCGTATCCTTATATCATATGATTTATGGTTTCGTTCTTCGATTTGTTCCATTAAGGAGAAAAACAATATTACTTTACTGTATAGTATTATTAGATTCACTCTGTTAATCTGTCTATATGTCTTTCCTTGACAAGTAAACCAGACCTTGGGATGCAGCTAAGCACATGGAATCTGCCGCTGCTTTGGCAAAGGATCTAAGTAACTGGCAGGAAGTTAGGGACTTCTATCGAAGGGCATCTGAATTGTACATGGAGTGTGGGAGACCACAACCTGCCTCAGATGCCCTTGCAAAGGGAGCCCGGTAAACAGATTGTTTCCTTTACCCTCGTGTTTTGCAACAAAATTCTATGTTTCATTGTAGTTGTTATTATTATCAACCAACTCGCCACCAACTTCTTAAGAAATTCATAATGTGAAAGCCCTAACGGTAACTTGCATCTATCCCTTGGGAACATATAGGATGCTAAAACCTTGTTGTAGTATGTTGTAAATATCGGATTATTAAGATAAAAATCTCCACAGTGATTAAGAGAAAATATCTTTAGAATCTTTCTATTTGTTTCAACATATTTTTATTTCTTTATTTTAAAGTGTTTGATTGTTATAAGTAGAGGAGATGGAAGTGTAATCGGCATGGTTGTTATCAATAAAATAATTCTTTATTTTCTTACATAGTTATAGTTATACAAGTAAGAACAAATCTCACTTTTCAAGTTAATTTTATGAGGTTGAGTTAAACATAAAGTCTAATTTAAAGACGAAATTAGAGCCTTTTCTAGTAAGATTTGACCTATTGTGTCACTTGCTATTAAACTACTGACTAGTATATAGTTTTATGCAGGAGAGTTTAGTTCTTTGTGTGGGATGTGTTGAGGTCCCATATCCACTAGAAATATGGGCAAATTATATTATATAAAAACAAACCTTGTCTCGCAAACTGGTTTTGTGATGTCGAATTATACTTAAAGTTTACTTCCTAAGATAGTGGGTATTTTACAGAGTCCTTTGGTAAATATTTTTTGTAGTTTATATATGAAGGCTAAAATATGTTTAATTTATAAAGCCTTAGTCACTTTCGAAAATCTGCTTCTATCGCATTTGGATTGCTTTGGGATGGATTTTTATGCCGTAGCTGTTTCTGAAGGGCTTCCATTTCAGATACGAAAAGGATTGGGAAGCGTTCCTGCTTTCATGATCTTTTCAACCTCTCAACTTGTTTCCTTTAGTCTTAAATCACAGCTGTGTTCCCTCCCTTTTTCTCTTTAATAAAATTCCTTTCTACTAAGGAAGAGTTGGCATCAAACTTTTTTTTTCAGTTGATGGCTATTACAACAAAACATTTATTTTAGTCAATAGAAATTATTAGAAGTCATGCAAACAAGTCTGTTAAATTCAACACATCATGATGGCTCTCATATCATATTTATCTCATTATGTACTGCAGTTCAGCAGAATGCAGATGCTGTACGTAAAAAACATAATTAGTGTATATATTACATCTATATTTACAATACTGTATGAGTATGATGTCTATATATATTATTTCACCACAATCAATAAGTATCATAATACCTTCCCCCCCTCTCTGTAGTGCTTTGGAAGATAGCATGCCTGAAGAAGCTATTCAGCTATATACAGATGCTTGTACAATTCTTGAGGATGATGGAAGAGAACAAATGGCCTTTGACCTATATCGTGCTGCGACTAATGTTTATGTAAAACTTGAAAAGTAAGTTTTTAATTAGAACTTAAAAGTTGAGGCATTACACTTTGATGGTACTTAGAATATGATGAAGTAAACTTATCTTCCACTGTTTTTCCATAAATTTGTTTTACTTTTGTATATTGGCATTGCTGACATGGCATAAGTTGGATACTATAGTTGACTCTTAAAAACACAATGTAACATGGATGGAGTTTGGTATTGCATTTAATGAGGAGCTCTACTCTAGAAAGATCCATGAGTACAAGGCCCTGTGCATCGATTTTTTCCTACCATGTACATATATGTCAATATCCTGCAGAAATGTCTATATTTTCATTCTGTTAATTTCATCCCTATTAATGTTCAACTTGTTGCATGTACTATACATGTTATTGAGCTGTTTTAATGAAATTGAAATAGAACGGTAAATTAATTAAATAATTTAAGGCCCAAAAGTTGGGGTCAGGGAATCAGATGAATTGGAGTTTCAAAGTATGTAAGGCTTTCAGTCACTTTCTAGCAATGATGTGATGATAAAGTGACAATATGGCAGTTTGGGTGCTGTGAATAGCAATCCCAGTTTATAATTGGAGGCTTAAAGGGCTTTATTTCAGATTCAGGAAGGAAAAACAATTTTTTTAAACAAATGATAGATTTGTAGCCAAGAAAGCACTTGCTCTTGATAATAGTTGACTGCAAAGATGTTGTTTTAAACACTAAATAGAAGGAAAAAAACTTAATTAGGAATTCTATGGTGGTTGGTTTTAGTGATACCTCAAAATATATTGCATAGTGCGGATAGAACAAAATGTTTGGCTTCTCAAACTCTTCATTCAAACAATCACTGGTTGAAAGAAGACTTATTTTGCCTGAATTCTAAACCAGTCAAGAATGAAGACATTTATCAGAGGAAAAATAAAACTCATTACACATGAAGATTTTTCACAGTATAGACTCTGGTTTCAACTAAACTGAGGGCCACCACTATTTTTTGAATTCACACCCAACTGAAACAACTAATCAATATCTAATCTAAGAAATTTGCTAAAATAACATGAAAAACAAAAAATCAAGAAGACTAGAAGTTTATTTAACCACACCAAGCACATCTGACACCAGCAACATACTACTGGGATGTAAAAATAGTTTATCAAAGAGTTGAATGGTTATCTTGCATTAAAATGAGGTCATAATACTTTTCTTCCTACCTTAAGCTTATTATTTTCTTTACCCACTTGCATCTTGCTTTTTCTCTTTTCTATAATTGTGTCTTTGTTCAACACTTAGTTTGGTACTTTGAATTTTCTGGAGTTTTGGGTGAGTTCTAGATTCTTGGACCAGCTCTTGTTGATTACCTTTTCTAGCTTTGGTAGAAGTAAATAAACAGTTTTTTTAGGGAAATATGAAATGTATGCTAATGCTTGGGGCATTTGGCTATGTGCACGCGCATCTATTATGGAGATTTCTTTGAATGAGTAATTTCTCTAGGAGAAGATTAGTCATTTGGTTTCTACTTGATGTAAGGCTTGTGATCTTCTAAGAGGGGCTTTCCTTACAGATAGGGACTGGGAAACTCTATTTGTTGATTTCCCCCTTTTTTCCTCCCAGGAGGGATTCTTATAGAAATCTTTTCTCTTTTCTTTTTGTATAAAAAGAAATATGGCAACCAGTTAGGCAAGAACCACTAGTTTTGGAAGCTAAATTGATGTTTTTTGCAGAATGTTAATACACCGATTATTTTCACAAGTGCAAATTCTGAACATTTCAATTCTTGTATGTTGACTTGCATATTTCATCGGGTTTGCTTTCTTAATACACAGATATACAGATGCAGCATCTTTCTTGTTGAGATTGGGCTTGGCAGCTGACAAGTGTAATGCTACCAATAGCCAGAGCAAGGTTTGGAATGTTTTTTATTTTGTTTTCTGTATCATAAGTCATATCTTATAATCAGAGACTTGAAAAAGAAAATAATTGGTAATAGGTAGGCCTTCTGAACAGATATGCTGGAACTTTGTAAGTATGACAAAAAGTACTGAAGACTATGATGTGGCAGTTTTGGTGTTTTAAGTAAGAGTGTCTGCTTTATTGTGTTTTATTTATTTGGAAGACTATATTAATAATATCTGTTCATAGTGGCATTAATTATGCCTGTGGCATTTGGAACTTGAATCTATAGAAAAAGTGGAGCACTGGGATGGTAACTTTTAAGCTTTAATTTGATATTAATTTTGGTCAATGTTGGAGTTGGAGTTGGAGGTTAGAAGCAATGCATTTGCTACCAAAAGAATTAATAATCCTCTAAACTGGTTTTACAGAGCAGTATTTCAAAAAATGTATGGAGGTAGCTTAATGTGATAGTTTGGTATTACTGAGGAAACTATTATGCTTGGGGGGTAGGGGGTTCTTTTTTCTTTCTTTCAGTGTATTTTTTTTCCTTTCTTGAGAGGATATGTCATCCTTTCTGATTATATGTGTTCCTATAATGAAATATATATATAGTATTAACTATTAAGTAATTAGGACACTGTTGAGTGTTTAAGTACTTAGTTTACTTTGATGCACCCAGGATAAACTGTATTCTCCTTTATGGTTTCATATAGTATTATTATTAAATATGTTCTCTTTGTCATATATCCTTAGTTTTCTGTATGTACCCAAGATAAACTGCATTTGTGTCTTTATGTCGACATTTTATTAAGTAGAGCTACAGGGTCAACTTATTTACTAAACCAGAGTGAGTAATGATTTAAATGTGTTTCCTTTCTGTCACATCTCTGTTTTCTCATTTCTCTGTCCCTAAAATTCTAGTTATTTTCAAGAAATTTGATCCTAAAAGAACCTTACTGGTGGTGCACTTGTGCAGTGAGTTAAAGAAATCATTACCAAGCTCAAGTAAAATAATTTTTTATTTTATTTCTTTAACTAAACAGAATTTATAAAGAAAGAAGAGAAAGATATAGCTAAAGACGAAAGAAATCATCGAGAGAAAAAGATAACAACAAAATAAAGTTTAAGGGGGTGTTTGGCCCGGCATTTTTCCTCCTTAAAAGAAGTTAGGCAGCCAAACCAAACACTCTTTTCATAAAAGTACTTAAAAATATAAACTGTCTATTTTTTTAGAAGAAACATGGAAAATAAAGGAGCTTTTATAAAGGTGACCCCTGTAGCCTTTTAGACAGAATTTTTCCTGATGACCTACTTCCAATCTGGTCATGCATATATTGTTTAATTAGTTATCCAAGTGCCTTCCTACGTTCATATTGTTATTCCGTCATGCGTATAGATTTTTCCATTTTTAAAAAATATAAGTTTTAAACATTTGTATATTGATATTTTTATTATCTTTAAATCAAACTATGTAAATTATACTAATTTTACACATTTTTATTTTATAAATATACTTTTTTTACTTATGAGATAATTGGTTTTAGAACAAAACTACATTTTTATATTCTTTTACCAAATAGCTTTTAACATAAAAGAAACTTTTAAATTAAAAGAGAAATTAACAAACAGTTTTTAGAGAACTTAAAAGTAGATTTTAAGTAAAAAAATTGGGTGAAAAGAACCTTAAAATGAAACAAAAAAAAGGCTGAAAACAAGCTCAAGTAAAATAATATTTTAAACTTTTAACTCCAAGTTGGTTTTGGACCATTAGCTGTCAGAAGCTTTAGATTGCATGCATTGTGTTTCTTTTTGGCTTCATCTCTCCAAGTTAATCCTTCACTAATAAAATCTGAGGCTAAATTTTATGTTGTTAAGTCTGGACACCAGTCATACTGTACCATGAAATGTGCTTAGCATTGTTGTAATCTTTTAGGTTCTCCAGAACTCATTGCATGATGAATTTCAAATATCTAGAATTAGAGCAGCCGGCACTGTTATTCATCATTGTTGATTGTATTAAGAACATACAAATTAGCACTTGGAAACTTGGATGCAAGTTGAAGGCAATGGATAAGCATCCTTTGTTCGAATATTGTTGACTAAAAATTATTTCCTTGAAACTCTTCGTGTTGTGCTTGGTTTTGTTCCACATGTTTACATGGCCAGGTCCAAGGCTAGAAATAAGAGAGTTGTGTCGGACAGTAGAAGGCACAATTTCTCATATATTAATTTGTGATAAACTTTCTCATATACCTTATCATAATGCAGGCATATCTCAGTGCAATTGTTATCTACCTTTATGCTCATGACTTTAAGCAAGCTGAGAAGTGCTATAACGACTGTACTCAGTAAGTTTCTGACTCCTTGTAATTCTGCTAAGTAGCTGCAAACTCGAACAGTGTGTGTGTGTGTGTGTGATATGGATCATTGTAGCATTGAATTTGTCATCATTGTTTTTGTTGGTGTACCTGTTATTGGCTTTTCTTCTTTTGATTTCTAACTCTAATTTTCTCTTGTTCCTAGCATAAATTGCATGGTAAAGTTTCTGCTTTTAAAAAATGGAGACTTTTTTGTTTTATCCTCAGCTATATTGAATTTGATTAAATCGATGAATAAATGGGCATAAATGTGTTTGGTATCTCTAGGGTTGATGCTTTTCTCAAAAGTGACCAGAATCGTTGTGCTAGCAAGCTACTTGCTGCCTACACAGATGGAGATGTTGAAGAAATCAAACGTATTGCTCAGTCGAGTGGTATTTCACATCTTGACCATGTGGTAAGTGATTTAGTACATAAGTTCTTATGGAACCAGAGTTAAGTGAAAGTAAAACATAATGAATACAATATAGCCGTAGAAACTTGAGGGTTGTTGTCATGATGTTAGGTTTTCCTCTTATTGAATCCATAAATTAAATAGATCCCAGATCCAGTCCAATTTTTTATTTTCCTGTTGGCTTCAAGGGTTACCTGCTATAGTGACTCGATGATCTTGTTGCCCTGCACTTTACTTTGCTTAAAATATCTTAACCCTAAAATGTATAATTCGTGGAAACAATATGTCGTTAGACTTGTTTTATAGCATAACCAGATTATCAGATCTAAAATAAATGTAAGGGGGAAACACAGGAGCCAAAGTAAATGTATGATACCTGTTGTCTATTCTGAAAATTCCTGGCATGGCTTCAGAATTTTTTTTGTAAACTCTAGCAATTCTGAGGAATACGGCCGTCCTGCTATGTTGCAAGCTGCCTCGGTTCTTGACATACAACTTCAGTCTCCTCAGTTTATTTATTGTACCTCCTAATCATTGTTTCTTTCTTCACCTATCTGTATCCTCCTATAACCCATGGAGCACAATGCATCTGTACACTACTTTGACGATGACTCAGCTCAACACTGATTCTCTTACTGGTTTACACAATCTGTCAGTTCTCCTAGGACTTTTTCATAACAAGAAAACCTTACTTTTCAAGAAGCTTCTCATGGTTTCATCTCTTGTTATTTCTTTCTTTGCTTTCACCAGTCCTCTTGTTTTAACCTGGCCCTTATTTGACATCCTATTTTGCCATTATCAACTGCTTGCAAATTTTATGCTACATACACAATCTTCAACCAGTAGCTACTGATGCTATTACTTTTATTGATGGGGTTTATATATGTGGACTCAACTTTTCATGACACTTTGGAGTGCATTGTCTGCAGATCATTAAGCTTGCGAGGAAACTTCCAACAGGTGATGTGAGTGCATTCAAGGCTAACAATGCTGCTGAAGAAGATGATGACCCACTTGATGAAGACGACCTGACTTAAACTCTGATAGTGTTCTTATATGTGTCCATTTATAGGAGTGTTGATGAACCCATTTCAATTTTATGAGTAAATTGAATTGATCAGTATATATTGGTTTTTGTATAAAAATATTTTGTTTTCTTGCGTGTAATGCAGTGCAGGTAATAAGAGGAGAGCTATTTTTTTTCGTAACCGTATTTTTATTTATGCGTGTAATGTTAATCCTTCAAATTAGACATCTCGCGACTCAAATGTCACTTTAATAGACTTAACCTGATAGAAAGATTAAATCATATAATTACAATACTAAGATGAATTTATGCAATTGAAACTTAAAATCTCATATTTTTATCCGTGAGAATCTAATTTTGATTCAGTTGAAACCCTAAACCTAAAATTTGATAGTTAAAAAGACAGTTTAATTAAGCTAATTTTAAATTCAATCATGGGTATTGTCATTGTAAATATGTTGTCTAATAAAATAGTACTTTGCTATTTATAGTTATATATTAACGAAAACACATGTACTTTTATTTATATTTTTATTATATTAAAAAAATATATAATTTTATTACTTTTATGAATAATTAATTAAGAAAAGAAAAATAATACAATTTAATATATATATATATATATATATATATATAATTTTGCAAGCAGTATTAAAAAATATATAGTTATTATTTTTGAAAAGAAAAATCATTTAGTCATTTTGAAATGAAGGTTATTCAATTACTTATTTTATTAAATAAAAATATTTTTTATTTATTAAAGAGTAAAATTCTTCAATGACACTAAAAAAGTTACCAAATATTAATGGTATAAATAGTTTAAAAAACTAAATAATTAAGCTAATACCAAATTTAACTCAAGCAATCCCTTTGAAAATAAAGGATAAAAAGAAACTTGAATATGATCATTGAAATAATTATAAAAGTTATAAAAACATAGAAAAAAATTTGTAGAATCATAACTTCAATAAGAATCATAACTTCAATAACTTAAAGTTTCTTAAATATTTCTTAGTATTTTTTCAATAAGAATCATAACTTCACTTCCTTAACTTACATTTGATTTTAACACAAGTTTTTATAAGCAAAATTGTTAAATTTGACAAAAATAAATACAAACTATTTAATAAGTTGCATTTAAGTGTTGCTAAAAGTATTAAGCAGTTGTTGGGAAAAATTGAATCAGCAAGTGGGTCATTGAAGAAGCAAATAGAACTAGAATTTGAGTGCTCCATTTTTGCTAAGGAAAAGAAAGAACCCTTATTCTTTCTTCTTTCTTTCTTTCCAAGAAACACACTCTTCCACTTCCACTTTCACTTCCTCTTGCTCACAATGATGCAAAACCTCATCTTCTTCATCGTTATCCTCATAATGGTGAACCACACCACTTCAACACCCATTCCACCACCGCCCTCTCCACCGAGGCAACAAGTCAACAACATTCTCGACGCGTTGATAGGCGCCGGCGACTTCAGCACCTGGGTCTCAATCCTCTCCTCCCCCAACGCCACCATCCTTCCGGTCAGCGCCACGCTCTTCGTCCCACGCGACGCCGCCGTCGACCGTCCTCCACCCGATCCCCTCCTACTCCCCTACCACGTTGTCCCCCAGCGCCTCCCCTTCTCCGACCTCCTCCTCCTCCCCCGCCGCGCCCGCCTCCCTACCCTCCTCGCCGACAAAACCATCTCCGTCACCGACAACTCCCCCGCCAACTTCTCCCTCGACCACACCCCCCTCACCCACCCCGACCTCTTCTCCTCCCCCTCCCTTGCCGTCCACGGCGTCCAGTCCTTCCTCGACTACTCCCTCTTCGGCGACGGCCTCCCGCCTCCTCCGCCCTTCCTCCCCGGCGGCCACACCATCGGCTCCGCCCGGAACCCAGGTGCGTCCTCCTCCCGCCTCAACGTCGTCGTTTTGGTTCCCCTCTTCACTTTCGTTGTTCCACTGCTACTATACTAGGGTTATTCAATCTCTTCATTTCAAGAAAATTGAAAGAAATTGAGTGAGCTTTCAAACATTTCTTACTAATTTCAACCATTTTTGTTTCCTTCTTGAGATTTTTATTACACGTTACGTATTCCTTTCTTTCGTTCTGCATGTTACTGCATTTTTTCGTGGGTCCATCTTCCATCTCAACGACGTCGTTCTCTCAAACCTAACTGAAACAAGTTTTAACTAATAGATCTCTCTGCTAAGTCCTTTACTTTTTCAGTTTTTAATTTTCTAATGAATTTACCATGAATTCTTCTATGAAATTCAATAATTATTTTAACTTCATATTAGTTTTTTTTACCTAAATTTAATTTATTTTAGAGTCCTGATGTGTTGATATATCGTATTATAATTATAATTTTTTTTATTAAAATTAAACAATTTAAAAATTATATTCATCAAATCATAATTATAAATCAGCACATTTTGAATATAGTGTCAAAGTAACATTTTTTTTCTATTATCTTTTGACGCGATTTTGATACGTTGTAATAACTCACTTTTAATTTTATTTTGATAATTATACCAGTAAGCATATTATATATATATATATATATATATATATATATATATATATATATATATAATTTTTATTTTTTTAT
>Ga0123342_1007667_pt1 | contig 14128 bp, 7 predicted proteins | sample Turbeawhitnodule_FD_89960 | JGI IMG/M metagenome (GOLD analysis project Ga0123342, IMG submission 89960) | Root nodule microbial communities of legume samples collected from Mexico - Turtle bean Mexico white nodule | ecosystem: Host-associated > Plants > Roots > Nodule | place: Mexico: Nepantla...
ATATATATATATATATATATATATATATATATATATATATATATATATATATATCCATCCTGGTGTGTTGAATCCACAGAAGTGGATTTCTTTAGTTTGTATTTCTGGTTGAAAGTCTGTTGTGATGTGTGGTTTCACAATTCATATATTGGAAGATTTCTTTAGTCTGAATGAGGATTGCTAGGAAGTTGTATTTCTTTGATTTATCTATCTGTCAGCAGTTTTTTAGCAACCTGATATCTGGCTGCAATTGTTTTATACAAATTAACCTTATTCTATGAATATGCCTCCAAGTTAATCACCAAAAACTGCAGCTTGAACAAGCTTTTGGAACACATTTTTGTGATAAAACTTGACATATTTTTCTACCACATCCATTGTATGAGGTTCAATATTATACTTATTCTTTATGAGTTGTGTTTCAGTTGTTTCTCATGATTCAGCTAGTAAAGAGTGCCGAGGGAAAATGGGGGAGGCATATGCATTGAATAAAAAATTGAATGGTTTGGTTAGTGAAGATGATCTGAAAAACTTGAGGAGGAAATTAGATGAGAGTGAAAGGCAAGAGCCTCAAGCTAAAAGATCTAAGCAACAACTGTTGGACTGAGCCAAAAATTAAAGAGTTGCAACTTGTAGTTGTTTTTTTTTTATAAAAGTTCTCAAGTCAGGTATTATAGAAAACTTCACATCTCATCTCGTCTGATATCAGATAACAACAATCAACAACTCAACTTGTTCATGTAAGGTTATTATTTTGCATTATCAAGAATTTTGTATGACATGTATGTAATGTATTTCTAGAGATGAACCCCAAATTGGAAGCAGTAAAGTAATTATTTAGTGAAACTTACATAAAAGACAATTAGGGGTGGCAAAGTGGTAGGGCATAACCCGCAGTCCGTGCGGGCCAAAGGCGGGGTGGGTTGGTCCGCATAATCCGCAGTCCGTGCGAGTCAAATGTGGGACGGAACGGGTTGGCCCGCATAACTTTAAAATGTATACTTTTTTTTCTACACCTCCATATTTTCATGTAATCTCATATTTTACATTTTGAAATTTTTGATAACATTTTACTACGCATGTTTCATGAAAATAATAAAAAAAATTGTTTTACCGGGACAGACTAGAAAAATCAGCTCACAAATTCTATACAGAACGGGTCAATCCAACACGCTTTTTGTGGACCAAGTACGGGCGTGACCGCCATCATTGCCACCCATAAGGACAATGAAAAAATGTATCCTTCACTTTCTTATTATAATAATAATAATGTCTATGAAGTTTCTCTAATAAATGTTAATGTCATTCTATTATGTTTAAATAATTAATAAAAGGAAAAAATTGATAGTCTAATAAATATATATATATATATATAAAATGTCACCTTATTATTATAAAATATTTGACAGAAAAAAAAATCGCGTTAGTTTTAAATTTTTTTAGACAATTAAAATTATTTTTTTGTTAGACAAAAGTTAAAATACCTATTTTATCAGAACTTAAAACATATTTAGATATATTAAATATAACGTTCTAAACACTTTACTATTATTAATTATAATAATAGCTAATAAAATCATTTTCAACTAAAATAACTTGTACTTTTTCACTTGATATTTCATATTTATAATTATAAATGGAAAAGTATTTTCTTCTAAAATTTTTTCAATCTTATTATAAATGAATAAAAATGGAAAGACCAAACAGAAAAAGAAAAGTGAGAAATAAAAAAAAAGAACAATAAAAAAAAGTGTATATTATTTGAATAGATAAAATAAATTCTTATATGTATTTATTAAAAATAATTATATTTAAAGAGTAATTTTAAAAGAAAAATAAGAATGTATACGGAATGAGGAAATCTTATTACATATGTTATAGATAAATTATAAATTATTTATTATTGTTTTTAAAATTTTGTTACATAAATAATTTTACTTTTTAAAAATTAATAAATAAATAAAATAAAATTCTTACCCATTTTTCTCTAACGTGGGACTAAAAAAATTCCCATATTTCTCTTCATTTATTGAAATGGCAGTTTTAACATGATCAACATCTATGCAGCATCATGGCAAAGTCAATACCCTAACCACCCCAATTGTCCCATAGCTTAATTTAAATGCCATTACTAGGCTAACATTCTTAATTTATTATTTTTCATTTTAATTACGTTAAAGCTATTCAAATATTATTTTCAAAATTATATTTAAACTATTTTCAAGCAATAATGTAAAAGAAAACTTACTCTAATACTTCATAGAATTAAATTCGTAAATTATCACTTCAACATAAATATATTAAATAAGAAGTTATTTTTATTTTTTTTGTCGTAAATGAGTATTTTCTAAATTTCAAAGATTAAAAATCAAAACCAGGTAACACCACACAAAATACGTATAATCTCTAAAATGTAGAATACCGAGATATAAATCTATATATTATATAATTATAAATTATATAAATTGACAATAAACATGTATAAGTATGTTTTAATTTTTTTTAGTAAAAAGATGTTTTTTATGATTGATTAAAAAGAATTTGTTTCTTATTTTTATAATCATAATAATAAAAATTTATACAATAAATTTGAGTTTTTAGAAAATTAATGTATTTCTTTTTTTTAAAATTATGTTAGAAATCAAATAAATATTTTTTGAATTTGTAACTTTATGGATTCATGTCATACAAATTTTTTACAAGTGTCGATATTCGATATGTGTATATTTAAGAAAAGTATCTGACATATCATTTAAGAAACGTGTCTGATATACATCACGTATCTGATATACCATTTAACATACAAATTTTTTATAAGTGTCGATATTCGATACGTGTATCAGATATATTATCTGACATACCATATCTGACATACCATTTAAGAAACGTATATACCATAACCTATCTTAGATACCATTTAAAAAAAACGTGTTAGAACATTTAAGAGACCCGTTCAAGAGCATGATAGAATCGAAATGAAATAAGTCCAAATATTGAATAATAAAAAATGTAGTAAAAGTGTAATTTTGAGCGTTCCATGGGTTGGAGCAATTGAAAGATAGCTGAAGTGAAAGAGAAACGACGATCTAGAGTGAAACAGCAGCAGCAGTAACAGCGGCAACGACTCCATTTCCAAGGGTGCGACCTGAGATCAAACATGTTGCGGAGGTTTCTCTATTCTCACCTCAAAACCCTAGCCGCCGCTTCTTCCTCTTCTTTAACTTCCCGATCTGCTTCCGCCGCCGCCAGATTCCCCGCTCTTTCTCGCTCCTCCCGCTACTTCTCAACTCAATCCGGTCCTCTATCTTCCTCTCTCTTCCTTTTCTCTTTCGCCAATTGCTTAATCGATTAACTCGTATTTCTTCTTCTCACAGAGGATGCTACTGCGATCAAAAAGAAGGTTGAGGATGTAATGCCTATCGCTACCGGACACGAGCGCGAGGAGCTTCAAGCTGAGCTCGAGGTCTCTCTCTCTCTCTCTGGATTCAATCAAATGCATAGTGTGCTTCCTTACTCTTTTCAGTGCCATGTTTTTGGGGGTTTTGTTAGCTTATTTATTATTCATACCAACGCACAAAACCTTATGGTTAAGGATAGAGTATTGAAGAAAGAGCTATTAAGCAAAGTGCTATCTCCTGTACACATTTTAAGTTGAACCAAGCATTTGAAGGGAGGTTCTCGTTGTTGTTTTCTGTTTTAACTGTTATCTTATTCTTTTGATTAGGGAAGGAATATTCTTGAAATAGACCATCCCGAAGGTCCATTCGGCACAAAGGTCAGTCTTATTGCTTCTCTATTTAAATTGTATTTTAACTGATGTATAATTTTGTTTTCTGGGAGGAAAACTGTATGAATCGCGTAGCATTGGTTTTGCCAAGGGAAACTATAAGATTCAGTAAGTTATGTTTGGGATTTATGCTTGTGCAGCAAGTTTTCATTTGGAGGGTTGGGAATCTTTTAATGCAGTATTTCCTGTTAACACCCCCTCTTCTGGGATGTACACACTAGATGTGACTATCTCTGCATAACCTGAACAAGCGTTGTTGTAACTGTTGAGTCTTTGAAGTTACTTAATTGAAGATGTTTTTGATGTTGGTATGACCATGTTTTTGTAGTGCCGCAATTTTGTGAAAGGTATTGATTGTGTAAAACATGAGTATTTATTCTTCTAGTGCAAGATTACATCTAGAAGCAAGCTTCTTCATAAGCTGTTGATATAAAAGCCTGTGGTTCTCCATGTCATAAACCATTGTGTCAGTAAATGATAATCCTTATGCTTAAAGAGGTTTTAGTCCCTATAGTTTTTCCCTGTGTTTCGCCATATACTCTCTCTCATTTAAGTTTTGGTTCCTTATTATTAAAGTATCATACCCTATATTTTCTCTCAGATGACTTTTGGTCCCTACTGTTTATATTCTCAATGTATTGATTCCTATTTTCTATTAGGAACTAGTTATTATACATTTTGCTTATTGAGGCATCAGTCCTTGATATATTTGCAGCCCGTCCTCTCCAGGCTGTAAAACAAGTATTCTTTGAGTAGCCTCCTGAAGCTTAAGTACAAGATAGAAAGAAGAAATCAGGATTTACAATATAACTAACTTCTCTCAGTCACACAACACAATGTTTGATACTATGTAGTACAGAGAGTAATCAGGTATCTCACGAGGTAGGTGAAAGGATTGCTCTAGATAGAACACAAGCACTTAAAGATGGCTTAGAGTTAGACTGTGATAGGCGTAAAATTTCCCTATTTCAAGTGTATTTGCTGGACAAGTTAGAATAGTTTGAAGTGCAATTAATACCATAGTCGTTGATTTTGTCCTCTTGTGACACAAAAGCTGTTCTCAATATGATTTGCAGAATATCCTTTATTCTGTAAAAACTTTTTGCTCGACTCTTCTCTTTATGTTCAAGGCAACAGCTTGTAGCTGTCAAAAGTTTTCCTTGTCTTTTTCCAAAATGGTTAATGTCCTATCACTAAGCAATTTGGGACATGCAGAAGGCTGACCTATGCATTGAAAAGTAGTTTCATCAGACTTCTTCAATTGCATAAGCAAAAATATTCTGTCAGATGTTAGTTGCATATGCTTCTATGTCTGGGAAAGATTATTCTTGGGAATTTAAGCTGTTTTGGAGATAAAAATCTGTTCGCAATTCCAACTGTATGTTTGGTACAACAGCTGAAATTTGTGAAAACATTTTTCTGAAAAAATAAGTTGTTTTTATGAATCTAAAACTTTGTGGCTTATGATTTTTTCTGAAAGTTTTTTTCTTTCCTTTTAGCTTCATACATATTTTTTTCTCTCATGTAAAAGCTGATTATTTTGTTGCATCCAAATAAATTAATTGTCCTATAATCATTTTTCAGCAAATTTACCCAAGTTAAAACTATTATGATTAAAATCGATTTTACAATAATCAGTTGTTGAAATAATTTATTTTTGCAGCTGTCCCAAGTGCATCCAGACCTCTTGATCTTTAGATATCTTATTCAATTCTTCTAGATAAAATATATGTTTTGATATATTCTGCACACTCAACAACTCATCAGCTTTGTTCACACATCATCAAAATCAATATATGTTTGGTCCATCAAAGCATAGTGTAATTAGACTTTAAAAGTCTTTAGACTCAATCTTGATATCCAAAAGTAAAAATTGGGGAACCAAAGTCAGAAATATGTTGAAATTATGGGGATCAAAATGTTATTTAAACCCAGGGGTGGGCTGGGGTCCGGACAACCCACAAACCTGAATGAAAAATACCTCTTAAAATCTATTTAGTTCAGGCAATTGGATGAGGTTGGGTAAAATTTTGGTTTTGGGTAATAGACAATGGATTTCAAAGCCATTGACCAGACTTCAACCTCCATTTTTCATTATGTGTGTTTTAAATGAATGTTTTGTAAGAGGGTTTGTTATGGGTTTCAATCTGGTAACAACCTCTTTACATATGCAGGGTTGAGTCTGCGTACAATGATCTTCTCTCATATCTTGACATTGTGAGGAGCCTTTGGGATCAGGTTACATTAGTTTGTGTGTGCTTAGATGAATGCTTGTAAAAGTACCTTCTTTCTTTTGCAACCCAATAACCCGACCCAAACCTTTAAAAATGCAAAAAATTCATGAAAACTGACCCATCCCAAACCCATTTGTTCACTCTGTGTACCAAGTGTGATACTTTCTGCACTTGAAGAGGTTTTGAATCTTTTAAAATGGATTTTTAGGTGTTTGTCAAGATGTTCAAACATTTAATATCAATCTAAAGCACAACACTCTTAATTGTAATTTTAAAATGCTAATATATTAACAATATCGATATATTTTTTCATGTTTAATCATATGTTTTGGTTACTAAATAGCAGCAGAGAAGTGTGGAAGCAGTAATGCATAATATTTTGACGTCAGTGAAATTCAATGAGCTAAGCTTGGATAAATATTTAGCTGTTAACACAGATACTGATTTATTTGCATCAATTGATGAAATATTATCATCTGAGATTGTCTGAGCCTTTCATATCCTTTACCTTCTCGTTGTGTCTTACATAAGGTTCTTAATATTTCCCCTTTCATTTGATTGAATGAGCTATCTGTTTGTGTAAGTATTTATGTTTCTTTCTTTCTTAACAAATAGTTTGGTCAGATCCATATTGCTATAATATTAATAATTATTTTATAAATGTTACATCTATTTCTGCTTTCCTTATTTCTTTTGGTTCGTAGGAAGCACCTGCCATTGTAAAATCTTACTATGATAAAAGGATAGTTGGATGCCCAGGCGGTGAAGGCGGTGAGGATCAAAATATCCCTTGTTTCTCTTAATTTGTATGAAGATTTCTTCCCATTATGATGAGAAATGCTTGAATTCTGGTTGTGGTGTTAACGAGGGGGTGAACAACTTGTTTTGACTGCAGAGGATGAGCATGATGTTGTCTGGTTTTGGCTGGAGAAAGGCAAGCCACATGAATGCCCTGTGTGCGCACAGTATTTTGCTGTAAGTTTACAATGATATCTAGAATATCTAATACTGTTGCGTAGTATTTTTGTGGTGAGTTTAGAATCAATGAATCATTTTTAGATTGAAAATTCCTAGTTTGGTGCTTCACTTGTGCGCATTGATAATTGATTGCCAAGCACCATGGCTTAGTGGTTGTTTTCAAGCACTATGGCTGTACCTGCTGAGGCCTCTCCTATAAAATATATCTGGAGCAGTTTTTCACTCCTTAACAACTCAAATATTTCCACAATCTAATTTCCTTAACTAGTCTTAAATATGATTATCTGATTTTGTTGCACAATTTTGGTGTTTTTAGTTTATTGCTGTGAGATAATTCTCATTTTAGCCCAAAGATATTCTAAATTAGCTGGTGGGAAAATGAGAGATTTTCAATCTTAACAATTTATGTATTTGAAACATTGACTTTTTATTATCATCCAGAACCTAGATGGTTTAAAGGTACATTTGGGTAAACAATTTAATTATAGAGACTTATTCAATAAGCTCTTACCACATGAGAGCTTATGTAATGAGCGTTATTTTGGTCAACTTTATCAGAAACTTATTGAAATAATAGATAAAGAGCTGATGGGAGGTTTATAAGTCATTTTCGTATGCTTAAAACAAACAACCTTCAATTTTCACTTGAACTACTATGATGATGAGATAAGCCCAAATAAATTCAGCTCAAAACCTTTTATTAGAATCAATATTTTGTTAGCTCCTGATAAGATTATTAAAAGTCTTGTAGTTTATTTATACTCATGTAGGGCCTGTAACCAAAATAATATTAAGAAATCATAATCATGATATACAAAGTCCAAACCAAATAATAATCTAATCAGTGTCCAAAACAAATGCAATGCCATAAAACAATACAATACTAACTTTCTATCTTTATAACAAAACACTGAAGGGACAAAGTGTGACAATGATCAAATTAAGAGCCTGTTTGGACATGTTTTTCCATAAGAACCTCCAGGAGAAAAAGATAAGAAGAAAAAAAATTGACGACTTCATTAGGTAAAATTAACTTCTAATGCATAAACTAATTTGTAGAAGCTTTCTCATAATTTCACTAATTTTTTATTTTTATGTTATATATAAGGTAATTTGAACGTATGGAGAAGTAAAGTTAATTTTTTTTCTTCATATTTTTCTCAAATAGAAGTTCTTTTGAGGAAGCTTGTCCAAATGGACCTTAAAACTTGAAATTTCAAGAAGGGAAAAGTACAAAGTAAACGTAAAGATTGAAGATCTTCAAAATTCCAATCTTAGCTGAAAATTGACAATAGCCAAGAAAGATCTATGAAGCCCAAATGAAAACAGTGCAATTTTGTGGGGGCAGTTTTAGGCATTTTAATCGCTAATGGCATTGGCAGCAATTTTATTTATTTATTTATTTATTTTGAACATATTTGCATGGTCCTATATAAGCTCCTCATTGAAGTTCAACCGTGACCAAGTTTGTGATCGAGTTGGTTTGTTCTTCTGATCCTGGCTCAACACGTAAACTTGTGCAAATTCACCTATTATTATTAACACTCGAGTTTGGCAACCATGGGTCTAGTAGCTCATCTTGAACAAATCAAGTTGTTTGCTGAATGCTCCGCAAGTTCCTGAATTATCTGTAACATCCCCAAAAATAGTTTGAAATTCTATAGGATTTTGACTTATGTTATCTTTTGCCAATGTTATCAATATGATTTAATGTAATATGTGATTTGGTGTCTGGTTCGGAAACACATTAGTGTATGCCTAACTATTGTCTTGTGTCCAACTTTCGAGAGCAAACTTTTTCAAATCCTGTCAGCTATTTAGAACATTAATGGGAATTGCCCAAATAACTGTTTACACGTGGACGCTAATTATTCTATCCTTTTTTCCCCAAACAGCTTGAAGTAGTAGGACCTGGTGGACCACCTGATGGACATGGCGATGATGATCACCACCATTGATTGATCCTTCAATTTTCCATCTGGAATAAATTCTGGAAAGATGGAGAGACATTGTTTAGCATACACTCCGGCCTTTCAAAATGCTGTGGCTATGTTTGGTTTTGATTTGTCTAATGGTATGACAACTTTTGAGATAGTAACTTTCTGCGATTGTTTGAACGCTGTATGCTCATTTACTTGAGCTATCTGTTTTGTTCGTTGCGAAATAATTGATAGAACTTGATGATTCCTTAACTGGTTTGAATTTCTGGAACCACGTAAGAGATTATGTTTTTGGGAGCAAGGTGAGACAGAATTGAATGAATTTGAAGAACGTGTTTCGAAATTGTTTGAAAGGCGTGGCGTAAACCACATCTTTGTAGTAGTGGTGTTTGTTTTTAACTATACTTCCCCATTTTGTTTGTCTATTATTTATCAGTTGTTTAAAACTCATAAACATATCTTAAAGGAATCATATAGTTGAAAAATCTTTTTGCGCCTGAAAGGCCATGTGAAATGTTTGATTTTTCCAATTCTAACTATTTGGAACGTTCACATGGCTATAGAATATGTAGCATCAGAAATGGACGTTGAATCCGTGGTATGCAATTAATGTGGATGAAAATTGCAAATACAACACGACAAATTGGTTTGTCATTGAATATTACAATAACTAAACGAGTTATATGTATGTGCATATGTTCATATTTGAAACAATATCGTTTTCCAATAAAACTAAGGAAAAATGGTGGTGCTGGAGGGTATCAGAGAGTTTATCTTGTGCAAAAAAATAGAGAGAAAAGCATGCACATAACATAACACACGACGACACCTATTTTTAAAAAAAAAAAAAGGAGAAAAGAAAAATATTGGGAAAGGAGTGAGAAAGTAATGGAGGAAGAAAAAGTAAGCAGTGGAACTAATGAAATGACAAGTATATATTCTTAATTGTTAGAAAGATTTATCCGAAATGCTTAGAGGCGTTTGAGTACTAGTGCCCTTATAAAGGTAACATAAGCACATTGAAGTAATGGTAATGGAGTCCAAATCAAGTAATTGGCATCTTAATAGAATTGATTCAAAGCATCACACTTCTTCTCATCCTATAAATGACAAAGGACACATTTAGTCACTTTCCTTTCAAATTTAAGTTATAAGGAGTCTCCAACCCACATTTACTGTCAAGTTAAATTTTCAAACAACTCTCTCTTTCATATTTCTCCAAACGGCTAAAAATAAAGAAGAAAATAATCAATCCCTTAATCCACAGATTACCCCTACGTTCAAATTAAAAGTTTTGTTTACGATGAAGATGATTATTATTTATTGAGGTGTCAGTGTAGTCGATATGTCAGATAAATTGTTGTTACTTGAGATGTCATTCTAACTAAGATATTAAGTTGCATAAAAATTTAAAAGCTTTGTTGATCTAGAAAAGAAAAAATTAATTAAGGTTTTCTAACCATTCTTTTATCAAATTGGATTCCAAGTAAGCATGAAGAAGTGGGAGAATTTTGGAAGAGGAACTATAAAAAGGGTGTGCAGGGAATGACTGTAACTTAGAACCCAAGTCTTGCCCATTTACTTAACCACTACTCTTCAAAATCAAACTCAAATGCCTGCTTTGACTACACTCTATGCCTAAAGTTAAACTATTACTTGGGCAAAAACAATTTTATAAAACATTTATTCTTTACATTTTTCAATAAATAAATCTTTATCCTTATTTCCAGATATTAGAAACAGATCATTCCAATAGTTTCTTTACTACAAGTATCTAGGAGATCTAAAGTTTAAATTAAAAATAAAAATCAATTTTGTGTTAGAGATTTATCTTTTAATAGAGATTATAGCATTTCATAGTATATAAGTGGGTGCAAACTTCTGATTTTATGAGGTTGAGTTAGACTTAAAATTCACTTTTTAATATTTTACGTTATAATAAAACCCATTTAATATTTAATCTTTATAGATATCTATATATGAGTTATTATTATTAAATAATTTATCATAAACTTTCACTAAACAATATTTTCAAAACTATACTAGAACCGACCATATTGAACAATATTTTAGTAATAAAAGTTTGTTTTTATACTAAAGATTTATATTAAAATTTTTACAAGACTTTTCTAGTTAATTTCTTTTATTTCAATAAGTCCTTATAATTTAAACATAAAAATTTTGTATAGAGATTAGATTAAATTAAATTAATTTCGTTAGACGATTGTATGTAAATAACTTGCTCTTATATTTTTCTTTCATTAGAAAAAGGTTAATTGAATGTTAAATAAAGAAATCGATCTTCTACTATAACCCATAAGAATTTATTCTTAATCACACAATAAGAACAAACATAGAACTCCCCAGAAAATAATTAAGAACTCGAGTTATGTTTTTCTAATAGATAAAATTCTTAAATTTTATATTATATCGAGAGACCTAGAAAATAAAATAAAAAGTAGAATAAATTCTATTAATGTGTGTAAAGAAAGTTGTTTTCTTGCCATTGGTTTCTTCTTGAAGCACTCTCTTATTTCTTCTTTAAAAACATTAAATATAAAATTATATTTTTTATATTGAAACTTCTTAAAAAAAATTTCAAACTTCGCTTTCTAATATAATATCAGAGTTATTTAAAATTGATTTTAGTATTAGTTTATTGGACTTATCACATCACCCATTATCAAAATCATAAATATATACAATATTCAAATTAATATTTTTTTCACACCTAACTAAATTATAAATTAACAAAAAAGTTATTATTAATGAAATAGTATGAGAAAAAATTTGGGAACTAAAGAGAGTTAGTCTATAAAAGAGGGTTATTATTTTTGAATTGGTTGCATAAAAAATAATTAATATATAGATATAAATTCCATTAAAAAAATAGTTGTTGTAATGTGATACTCTTCTAAGTGTGAGTGAGAAAAGATGAAGATATAGAGATCTATGTCACATCAAATATATTTCCAACCCAACCTAACTCCCTAAATATTTATAAATAAGTAGCTTCTCAATATGCTTTTTACTTTATATAGTGGGCATATAATATACTCAATATATAATAATTATTTATATATATAATACTGAGAGAAAGAGAGTATGTGTTTTACTTTGTTTTCTTTCACAAAACTAATCTTTAAACCAATAGAAAACTTACAAGTTAGGAGTTAAAAAAGTTAAAAAAAAATAAATATTTGATAAGATTCATTAATGTACTAGTTGATATTTATTTTCCTCCATTGACTAATAAATGTTAAATAATATATATATATATATATAGAGAGAGAGAGAGTGTAATAATTCATTGTGTTTGTTTGAATTTGGAATGAGATGGAAAAGAAAAGAACAAAGTAAAAAATATGAAAAAATAAGTAGAAAGTGAGATTATTTAGATTAATGGAAATAAAATATATATATAAAAAAAATTGTGATTGATGAGAAAAGAAAAAAAATATTAGTCGTATTTTATAATTATTTATCACAATGCATTTTTTTGTTATAAATTAAGGAAAAATTATAAACTTAGAAGATAATTATTATGAAGTAATTAGTTTATAAAATTGGAAAAATATTATTTATATTTATTTTAGAAATACATTTTTATAAAATTACATGAATTTAAAGAATAATTAATTTTTTAATATATTTTATATTTATATAGAGTTTATGAATATTTATTTTGCGAGAAAATAAAAACAAAAACCATTTTATCAAATTAATATTCAATTAAATTTAAGTTTGTTTAAATTCAAATAAAAAAATAAAAATTATTAATTTTTAAGATGAATTTAAATCAAAAGTAAATAAAAATATTATCTATCTATCTATATATATTGTCATTACAATTTTTCATTATATTTAACTTTCGTATTAATTTTTATGATAATTTGTTTGCTTAGATTTATAGTAAATATAAATTAATTATCCTTAAGACTTTGTTAAACAAAATTTGTTAAAAAACTTAACTACAAATAGTATATATAAAACATTGTTTATTATTTTAAATTTAAATAATTTATTTCTTAAATACACTTATAAAACACAAGTTTTTTGTCATTTAACTTCATTTATTTCATATCAAACGTTTTAGAAGGCTTTACATCTTAAATCTTTAGTTTTTCATAATTACATTTATCAATATTGTTAATTTGCATGCAATTATCAATATAATTATTTTTCAACCACAGTAATTAAATCAAATTTAAGTTTCAATTTAAAAGTTCAAATTGCAAATTAATTGATTTATTACACCAATTTAAGAATTGTTAATTACGTCAATTTTAATTCTTTGATTGGTTAAAAATAGTAAGTACTCTCTACACGAATTGAATTTTTTTTATGTATTATGCATGATTAATCATGACTAAATGTATAATCAATTATGTTTTATAGAATAATCTATTTAACTATAATTAAGTATATCTATTACCACTATTTATGAAAAACTAATTACCATTTTAGAGAATTAAATTTTAGATTATTAACTAAAATATAAATAAATATTAGAAAGGTTAATAATTTAAATAAATTGCATACATCTAATTATAATATTATTATAATTAAATTTTAAAATTATTATGATTTAAGTATATCTAATTAAAAGGTTTATATTTTCTAAAGTAAAATATTTTTTTCAGAAAAAAATTAGTGTGGATTTTTTAGTAAGAAAGAGTTTTATAATAATGTTTAATAATGAAGAGGAGAAAGAGAATTCCATTACTCACATTCTACAAAAAGATGTTAATAATTATATTTTTTATGAATTTATAAATTAACTAATAATTTATTACGTTAATTTATTTAACACATAATTATTTATTATATATCAATGAATATTTAGTTCCCATAAAAATACATGATTTTTTTTTACTAAATATCTCACAATTTAATAATTAAACTAAAGTAACAATAAAGGTATTAAATATAAAGTTCAACACTTAATGTCAATAGATTCTGTATACAAAGTGAAGAATAAAAAGATAAGCATATGATATTTATAAAAGTTAACGTCACTTTTATAAGTAATCCTTTGGCTTTATTTTTGTGACTATAAATTTTTCAATCCTCATAAGATCACTAGGTTTTTTTTTTTTTTTTTTAATTTTATTATTTTTAATTTTTACCTTATTTTTTTTTTGTTTTTTACAATTTAATTATATATTTTTTATATTTGATGTGAAGAA
>Ga0123342_1007668_pt1 | contig 14127 bp, 6 predicted proteins | sample Turbeawhitnodule_FD_89960 | JGI IMG/M metagenome (GOLD analysis project Ga0123342, IMG submission 89960) | Root nodule microbial communities of legume samples collected from Mexico - Turtle bean Mexico white nodule | ecosystem: Host-associated > Plants > Roots > Nodule | place: Mexico: Nepantla...
CATGCATAGGGGCAGAGGGCATCTTGACCACTGCAACAGTGCAACACTGTATATTTCTGATCACAATAACTCAAATGGCACTGTTCAATTGTGATGTAGACTATTCATGTAAAAATTTTATGTAAAAATTGTAATTTCATACAGAGAAATGAGATTATAGATTATTGCAAGTTGTTAATATATCACTTGATCAGTGTGAAAAAAGATATATCTGAAATTATTTCTTATTAAGTTTTTGTTTTTGCCTTAAAAGAAACAAAGCTTGTCATGCATAGGGGCAGAGGGCATCTTGACCACTGCAACAGTGCAACACTGTATACTTCTGACCACAATAACTCAAATGCACTGTTCAATTGTGATTTAGACTATTCATGTAAAAATTAAAATTTTATACAGAGAAATGAGATTCTAGATTAGTGTAAGTTGTTAATACATCACTTATCTGATCAACGTGAAAAAAAATCTCTGAAATTATTTCTTAAACTCACATTAGGTTTTCGTCTTTGCCTTAAAAGAAACTAAGTTTGCCATGCATAGGTGCAGATGGCATCTTGACCATTACAAGGGTGCAACTATACGAGCACAGTAACTAAAATGACACTGTTCCCTTGTGATTTAGTCCATCTAACCTCCAATTTAAGACAATTGTGTCACATGAAACAAAAGTTTTGTGTTTTCTCTGACAAATATCAGACCATACAAGTGTACAGTATGTCAGACTATAAAACAGTGTACAGTATGTCAGACTATAAAACTTCTGATCAACCATAATAAATACATAAAATCAAGTTGACATATTTTAAAAAATATTTTTGAAACTTGTGACTACATTACAGCTGTATTACAGAAGATGTCTCTTCCCAAAAATAACTCTGTAAACAACAACCTTTAAATATTTAAAATGAATAAAGTTTCTTAATTAATTCTTTGATAACCTATTTTGCACAAAACTCTTCAAAACTTCTCTTCTCATTTTTATCAAATATAGTCACATTTTTTCTCTTATTCTCATCAACAAAAGACACAACATATATTGTCACCAAGTGAAGCAACCTCAAAAAACATCACAATGCACCACATATAATACATCTAATGATTTGTGTGAATTGAAATAATTTATAGGTTGTTCATTAGTACTCTGGATTGCACAAGTCTTGTTAAACACAACCATGTTAAGTAATCACATCACCATTTTCTTAAATTGTAATTGACTTAAATTTCTAAAGTTTAAATGGTCAAACGAATCATTTTGATGAAATATAATTAAATATTATATATAATCAATTGTTTTCTTTTCCATAGTATTAATATATTATTATTATATATGCATTTATTTTATTTAAATAATTGTTTTCGAATACAAAAGATAGAAGGATTAAATATCTTCGGACAACAAAATCACGTCTTATATTAACCATAAAATTATATTTTAAGTAGTTTAATATCAACAACACAAAGTAATATTTGGATATAACTAAATAAGATGATCAGACAAGTTAACAGTCATATTCCAAATAACATTAATATTAAACGACAATTAAAAAATATGATTTTTTAAATACTTAATAAGTAATTAAAAATTTTAAAAATATAAAAATTTAATAGATACTTAAAACTAATTAAACCCACGTGACCACAATCAATCACATATTCTCTCTATGTACTAAAGACTATTCAAGCAAACCACTAAATATGCTTTACTTAAAATTTGAAAAGTACATAAATATATATTTAATAGAAACGTTACCTATTAAATCAAACCAATCAGAGATTTTAGATTTTAATGCAGTAATAAAATACAACATTATTGAGACAGTGAAAAGGGTTTTACATGTTCCTGTAAGAATTTAGCATTGTGGAAGAACTTCTGACTTCTGCAAAAAGTAGGTGCTTCTACATGAATTCATGCACCTATAATTGGTGGGTTAGGCACACACCTCAACCTCATCTTTAATCAAGATATTTTTTTATGTGTTGAAGGTAGGTCTCATTTTTACCTTTTTCTGAATTTAATATTTTAATAAATATTTTTTTTTCCAATACTCGTTTTTATGTTGTGTTTGATTTTATGTTTGTACTCTTAGTGAAGATGTATCTGTGACAGTAATTATGTTTGTTTTCAGTAATGATATATTGACAATTTGCTCTAATATATAATCTGATGATATGAAAAAAATAAAATATTTTCATCATTTCATGTAAAAATTGAAATTTCATATAGAGAAATGAAATTGTGGATGAGATTTTAGATTAGTGCAAGTTGTTAATATATCATTTCAGACATCTTTAAAATAATTTATTTAATTCACATCAAGTTTTTGTTTTGCCTTAAAAGAAACAAAACTTGACATGCATAGGCGCAGAGGGCATATTGACCATTACAAGGATGCAATACTCTATACATGTGAGCACAATAACTTAAATGACACTGTTCGGTTGTGATTTAGTCTATTCATGTAAAAAATAAAATTTCATACAGAGAAATGAGATTGTAAATAAGATTCTATATTAGTGCAAGTTGTTAATATACCACTTATCTTATCAGCGTGGAAAAGACATCTCTAAAATGATTTCTTTAACTCACATTAGGTTTTTGTTTTTGCCTTAAAAGAAACAAAGTTTGTCATGCATAGGCACAAGGGGCATATTGACCATTACTAGGGTGCAACACTCTATACTTGAGAGCACAACAACTCAAATGACACTGTTTGCTTGTGATTTAATCCATCTGACCCCCACCACAAGACAATTGGTGTCACATGGAACAAAAGTTGTGTTTGCTATGACGAATATAAGATCATACAAGTGTAATTGATTAACCATATACATAAAAATCAAGTTGACACATTAATACATAATATTTTTGTAACTTGAGTCTATGTTACAAATAACTTCTCTTCTTGAGAAGAATTGTGTTAAACAATAATGTTTAAATATTACTAAGAAAAACTGTGTTAAACAATAATGTTTAAGTGTTAAACAATAATGTTTAAGTGTTAAACAACAATGTTTAAATAAGATCATGGATGAGATTGTAAACTAGTGTAAGTTGTTAATATATCACTGATTTGAACAGCATGAAAAAGACATCTCTGAAATGATTTATTTAACTCACATTAAGTTTTCATTTTCGTCTTAAAAGAAACAAAGCTTGTCATGCATAGGTGCAAAGGGCATCTTGACCATTACAACAGTACAACACTCTATACTTGTGAGCACAATAACTCAAATGACATTGTTTGCTTGTGATTTAGTCCATCTGACCTCCACCACGAGACAATTGGTATCACATGCAACAAAAGTTGTGTTTGCTATGACGAATATCAGATCATACAAGTATACCGTATGTCAGACAATAAGAATATTGATCAACCATATACATAAAAATCAAGTTGACACATTAATAAATAATATTTTTGAAACTTGAGTCTAAATTACAAATAACTTCTCTTCTTGAGAAGAACTGTGTTAAACAACAATGTTTAAATATTTATTACCAAGAAGAATTGTTTTAAACAACAATGCTTAAATATTTATTACTATGAAAAACTAACTGTGTTAAACAACAATGTTTAAATATTTTCGTCATTTCATGTAAAAATTGAAATTTCATACAGAAAAATAAGATTGTGGATGACATTGTAAATTAGTGCAAGTTGTTAATATAACACTGATATGAACAACGTGAAAAAAGACATCTCTGAAATGATTTCTTTAACTCACATGAAGTTTTCATTTTTGTCTTAAAAGAAACAAAGCTTGTCATGCATAGGCGCAAAGGGCATCTTGACCATTACAACGGTGCAACAACACTCTGTACTTGTGAGCACAATAACTCAAATGGCACTGTTTGCTTGTGATTTAGTCCATCTGACCTCCACCACGAGACAATTAGTGTCACATGCAACAAAAGTTGTGTTTGCCATGACGAATATCAGATCATACAAGTGTACCGTATGTCAGACAATAAGAATATTAATCAACCATATAAAATCAAGTTGACACATTAATAAATAATATTTTTGAAACTTGAGTCTATATTACAAATAACTTCTCTTTCTGAGAAGAACTGTGTTAAACAACGCTTAAATATTTATTATTAAGAAAAACTGTGTTAAACAACAATGTTTAAATATTTATTATTAAGAAAAATTGTGTTAAACAATAATGTGTAAGTGTTAAACAACAATGTTTAAATATTTTCGTCATTTCATGTAAAAATTGAAATTTCATACAGAAAAAATGAGACGTGAATGAGATTGGAAATTAGTGCAAGTTGTTAATATATCATTGATCTGAACAACGTGAAAAAGACATCTCTGAAATGATTTCCTTAACTCACATGAAGTTTTCATTTTCGTCTTAAAAGAAACAAAGCTTGTCATGCGTAGGCGCAAAGGGTATCTTGATCACTACAACGGTGCAACAACACTCTATACTTGTGAGTACAGTAACTCAAATGACACTGTTTGCTTGTGATTTAGTTCATCTGACCTCCACCACGAGACAATTGGTGTCACATGCAACAAAAGTTGTGTTTGCTATGACGAATATCAGATCATACAAGTGTACCGTATGTTAGACAATAAGAATATTGATCAACCATATACATAAAAATCAAGTTGAAACATTAATAAATAATATTTTTGAAACTTGACTCTATATTACAAAATAATTTATCTTCCTTAGAATAATTGTGTTAAACAAAAATGTTTAAATATTTATTACTAAGAAAAACTGTGTTAAACAATAATGTTTAAGTGTTAAACAAAAATGTTTAAATATTTTCGTCATTTCATGTAAAAATTTAAATTTCATTAACAAAAATGAGATTGTTAATACATCTCTGAAATTATTTTTTTAACTCATATGAAGTTTTCATTTTCGTCTTAAAAGAAACAAAGCTCGTCATGCATAGGCGCAAAGGGCATCTTGACCATTACAACAGTGCAACACTCTATACTTGTGAGCACAACAATAACTCAAATGGCTTGTGATTTAGTCTATTCGTGTAAAATTTGAAATTTCATACAGAGAAATGAGATTCTATGAGTGTGAAAAAAACATCTCTGAAATGATTTATTAACTCACATTAGGTTTTCTTTTTTGCCTTAAAAGAAACAGAGCTTGCCATGCATAGGCGAGAGGGCATCTTGACCATTACAAGGGTGCAACACTCTATATTTGAGAGCACAATAACTCAAATGTCACCGATCATTTGTGATTTAGTCCATCTAACCTCGAACACAAGACAATTGGTGTCACATACAACAAAAGTTGTGTTTGCTATGACGAATATCACATCATACAAGTGTACCGTATGTTAGAAAATAACAGTACTGATAAATTATAATAAATACATAAAAATTAAGCTGACACATTAAAAAATAATATTTTTGAAACTTGTGTCTATATTACAGCTATATTACTGAAAACGTCTCTTTCCGATAAAAACTGTGTTAAACAACAGTGTCTCTTCCCCATAAGAAATGTGTTAAACAACAGTGAACTGCGTTTAAACATTTATTACAAATAAGAATTGTGTTAAACGATAACATTTAAATATTTATTAGAATTAAAGTTTCTTAATGAATTGCAATTCTATTTTTACAAATAAATCAATTTTTTTTGTTGCGAACCTAATTAGGGAGTACAAGCTTTATTTTATGAAGAAACTTAATGCATGGGTCACAATTTCATACTTATAGAATGTGACAATTACATAAAAGTGTTGCAAACTACACATTTTAATTTCTTAGTTGAACTTGTCATTTGATTTTTACAGTTGAATAAATTTAACCTTTTAATTTATATACTCATTGATGATCTCTTTTCTTTCTTTCTCCTTATTATTATCTTATGTATTTTTTTTTTAATTTTAATTATTTTGAACTAAAATAAAAGGAAATATACGTAAAATAACTAATAAAACGAGTAGTTTCTATACGTAAAAGAATAAAAATGAATAGCTTTGAAGTATAAAAATTAGAAAGGTGAAATAAATTGAATAATAATGATTCAACCAACAATTTAACCTATTTTTTTAGTAAGAGTATGATTCATTGTTTTAGTTTCTTTGCTTTGATATTTCAAATTGAGAAAACTTAACTGTTTTCATGTAATCTTACAATGAGTCTGATGAAATTATGCAGCATGTAACTGTAAATCCAGCCATTAAAACTAATAAATTTTCATTTTTAAAGATCTAATCATATTAGAAATTAAACCCACTTATAAATTCTACAATCTAGCATATATCCTCTTTATATTTTTTGTTTGTTTGAAATATTTAATAAAAACGTTACTATATTGAATCAAACCAATCATAGATTTTAATGCGATACTAAAATAAAAGAAAACGTTAATAATTTCACATTCATGGGTAATGATACATTGATAATTCACTTTTTTTTTTTATATAATTAGGTTACAACCTCTAATATTATTACTCTAATATTTTTTCTTATCATTTAATTGTAAATTTATTTTTTATTATATATATTTATTTATAAACTCATCATATCAAAAATTATATACAATTATGTGATGACTCGGTTGAAGTTGTTTGTTTGATAGATAGACGTAGACATTTCGTGTTATATATTAAGATTGATCCACCCTAAAATAAATCATATTTATTTATTTAATTTTTCTTACACAATTTTTTTTTATATATAATTGTAAGAGTTGTAAAAAAAAAAACATTTCCTTATTTATATAATGAACGAAAACAATTTTAAAACGGTTAGTAGCATTCACTTCGGAAAAAGACAAAAATGCTTGTTTAGTTAATTTAAATAATGAGAAGTAAAGAGGAATAAATTTGAGTGGATTAGTATTAATGAGTGATTAGATTATTAGTGTTGTTGAAAATGGAACGCGAAAGGGTGCGAGCGAACAAGGAGGAATTAGTTATTAAAGTGATTAATGAATAATTAGTGACATATTAACACTATGAACAATGAAAAAAAAATACATTTAACAACTATTTATAATAATATATAATAATATTTTAAATTAAAAAGTAAACCAAAATAATTAAAATACTAATTTATTTATATATAAAATGTTTGTTTTTCTGTTCAGAGTGTTAATATATGAAAAGTGTTGGTAATGAGAAAGGGGAAAAGGAGGGAAATGGCGAAAGGAAGGGAGGGAGAGAATTAGGGTTAGAAATTGGAATCAGAAAATGGAAAATATTCAAAACCCTGATTCCCTCGCTCCACCAATTAGAATTTAGGATTCCATTTTTTTTTTTGCCTATAAAAGGAAAGAGCAAGAAATGTGAATAGTCATTTTTTTGAGTGAGTGATTCAGTTCATTGGTTCTGAAGAGATGGCACAGCTTCCATGTGACTCCGATGGCCTCTGCATGCGCTGCAAGGAGAAGCCTCCTTCTTCCCAAACCCTCTCTTGCCGCACATGCGCCACTCCATGGCACATTTCTTGCCTCACTGCTCCGCCGGTCTCCGTCTCCGACCTCCACTGGGACTGCCCTGACTGCTCCGACCTCTGCAGCCACCCCCCGGTCGCTTCCTCCGACGACATTGTCTCCTCCATCCGCGCTATTCAGGCGGATGAATCTCTCTCTGACCAGCAAAAAGCCAAACGATGCCAAGAGCTGCTCGCCGGTTCCTCCGCTTCCTCATCGGATCCGTCGAAGGACAAAACTGCTGATATCTTCGATGACAGCTTCAGCTGTTCCATTTGCATGCAACTACCTGATAGGCCTGTCACGGTTTGTTCTTCTTCTTGTTCTTTTTTTCTGGGTCAATCTATTTTTTTTTTATATATTTGTGTTTTTTTTTTTGTTTTTTTGAGTGTTTGTTGTTTTTTTTTTGTTGTTGTTGAAGACGCCTTGTGGGCATAATTTCTGCTTGAGATGCTTTGAGAAATGGATCGGTCAAGGAAAACGCACATGTGCGAATTGTCGAGCTCAGATACCTGCGAAGATGTCGAGTCAGCCGAGGATTAACTCGCAGTTGGCTATGGCGATTCGAATGGCGAAGTTAGCGAAGTCTGGGAGGGCTTCTGGGCCACCGAAAGTGTGTCACTTTATGCGGAATCAGGATCGGCCAGATACTGCTTTCACCACTGAGAGAGCGAAGAAAACTGGGAAAGCCAACGCTTGTTCTGGGAAAATCTTTGTTACTGTGCCACCCGACCATTTTGGTCCGATTCCGGCTGAGAATGATCCCAAGAGGAATCGGGGTGTTTTGGTTGGTGACACGTGGGAGGATCGGATGGAGTGTCGTCAATGGGGTGCTCATTTGCCTCATGTTGCGGGTATTGCTGGACAGAGTAGTTATGGTTCCCAATCTGTTGCCCTTTCTGGTGGCTACGTGGACGATGAGGATCATGGGGAATGGTTCCTTTACACTGGCAGTGGTGGAAGAGATTTGAGTGGTAACAAGCGCACCAACAAACTTCAATCCTTTGACCAGAAGTTTGAAAACATGAATGAGGCCTTGCGACTCAGCTGCCGAATGGGTTACCCTGTTCGGGTTGTAAGGTCAGTGTCCTTAATTATACCTTATAATTCAATTATATTACTATGTAATGCACACCCTTTAGCACAGTTATTGTAACATGTTACCTTAATACATAAAATAAAATATTAGTAGAATAATTTCACAACTTCGATGTTTTATACAACTAGATATTATTATTATTATTATTTTTACTACTATTATTATAATTTTATTTACATTTATTATTAACAACTAATTTTAATCTTTTATCACTACAATGTTATTAATTAATTGTTTAAAAAAAAAGGTGGGTGTCAAAATATCAGACTTTATCAAAATTTCATACTCATTGATTGTGATTAAAACATTAATGATAGATTTTCTTAACATGGTCGTTTTGCATTGCTCTTTTTATTGGTCAACTAGGCAAATGTTCAATTAAAGTAGAGTAATTTTTTTGTTTAGCATATGGTTGAGTCGTGTTGGTGTGTACTTTGTACTGAGCTTGGGCTATTCTGGTCAGGTCTCATAAGGAAAAACGTTCTTCTTATGCACCCGAATCTGGGGTGCGTTATGATGGGGTCTATAGAATAGAGAAATGCTGGCGCAAAAATGGAATACAAGTAAGATGCTTGTAATTGTAGTCATTTGTTTCATTGAAGGGCATTTAATGTGGTCTGGGAACTTTTTTTCTTCTGGATTTTCTTCTGTATTAACGGAAAAGCTTTGTTCTTTGATAGGGCTGCAAGGTTTGTAGGTATTTGTTTGTGAGATGTGACAATGAGCCAGCACCGTGGACAAGGTTTGTTGCTTCTTTCTTTGCATCCATTTGTGTGTAGACTTGTTTGTTTGACCTTTTTTTTGTGCAGTGATGAATCTGGAGACCGTCCACGCCCACTGCCTAAGATCGAGGAGCTAAAAGGTGCAATTGATGTAACCGAAAGGAAGGGGGATCCATCGTGGGATTATGATGTAAGTGCTGTTTTTGTCATCTACTCCTATTTGTTGCTGTGTTTAATCTCTTTTGTATTCAACCTTGTTCTATATACTTCGAAGGATCTCACTCAGTTCTTTTGATGTAATCCAGGAAGACAAGGGGAGCTGGTTGTGGAAGAAGCCTCCCCCAGAAAGCAGGAAAGCAGTGGACGTCAATGAAGATGGGACAACAGTCAGAGTAAAACGGAAAGCGGAAAACCTGACTGAGGAACAAAAGCAAAAAAAGCTATTGAAAGGTATAATGCTTAGACATGCTCAAATGATCTATCCTGCATCGACACCCTAAAGCTTTTTATTCTTTCTTTCGATTCATTCTTGTTTTTTAAAGCCATTGTCTGCTTCTTATTGTTTTTTTTTTCAGACTTTGGTTGCTTAATATGCCACAAGGTGTTGGATTTCCCTCTTACTACACCTTGTGCTCACAACTTCTGCAAAGCCTGTTTGGAGGGTGTCTTTTCTGGCCAAAGCCTCATCAGGGAAAGGTCGAGAGGTGGACGCACTTTACGAGCACAGAAGACTATTATGAAATGCCCAGCATGCAGTAATGACATTGCTGATTTTCTTCAGAATCCGCAGGTACTACTACAAAAGACCATTTGGTTTTATAATTGCACAAACTATGCATCCGACCCTTATTTGTGTTCGATATACTTTGATGTGCTTATGCCCTAATTTGCCTTAGTTCACTTTATTTTGAACTTGGGTTACTGTGCTTTATCTTAGATTGGAGTATTCTGTAGTTGTTAATTCACCGGATCCAAATTTTTATTTTGTCATTTCTCTTATTTCATTACAGGTTAATAGAGAAATGCTGAATTTCATAACAAAATTTGGAAAGAAGCCTGAAGAAGAAAAATCTGAAGAGTCAAATGAGGAGGATAATGATGAAAGTCTGCATAATGCAACTGAGCTTTCAAAACCTTCTGATTCTGGTGTTGTCCTAGAGGAAATTAAGGACAGTGATCTGAATCAGCAACATAAGCGAAGGAAATAGTCAAAGCCTCCTGAATTTAGTGTTAAGGTCCTAGGGGAAAAAATTAAAGACAATGATCTGAATCAGCAACATATGCGAAGGAAATAGTGAAGGATGGCTAGTTATTTTTGGTCTTTTGGATTATGGACTTTTATTAATTGAAAGGCAGGAACTGATGTTGTACTTTTTTGTTGTTGTCAGCATGAATTGCTGGATATGAACTTTGTATTTGTTTTCATATTTTTAGTCTTATGCATTTTTTTTAAAAAAGTGTTCGATGAACTATTAAAAAACTCTTATGTTTTCTTAAGCATGCAATAATGACTTTTTGGTTGGTGAAAGGACCCAAAATCCTTACACGGTATTTTAAGCAACAATAAATGTTCCAGTAGGATTTTACAGCAGTCTGCTAAAAGCTCTGCAAAAAGTAGGTTAGGCACACATTTCAAAGTCATATTAAATCAAGATCCAAGATCTTTTAAGTCTTAAAGTAGGCCTCATTTATAAATATTACTGATTATTTATATTTTTTTATTTAAACATTTTTATAGTTATTATTTTTAATCGACATATCTAAGTATCTCTTTGAATCCACAGTATAATTATTGAAGTAGAATTGAGGGCAAAAGAGAGTTAATTGTGTTGATTTGTATCAGTGAAATTGGGTAATTTGTACACAGTACTATGTATAAAGGAAAGTTCGTTTGTATACTATTATATTTTTTTTAGTTGAATACTCGTTTGTTTCATCTGTGGTGTTTTATCTCAAAGTAGAGATAATTGGAGATAAAAATATTTTGAAATAATTTTTAGAAATTTTGTACAAAACCAAAGTTATCCAATAACAAAACAAAACTTGTAATATTTTGTCATATTTTTTGTAATTTTATTTTAGGTTTGTATTGCGTTGAAAAATTTTACACAAGTATTTTTATATGTTATTTGCATCCAAGTAAGAAGACACTTTCGTAAACATATCATAAAATGAAGATACAAGTAAGAAAAATCAAAACGTTTTGTTTTCGAAAAACCAGTTTTATTCATTCTTAGCTTGAGACTTACTATGCCTTATCCATTGGTTATTTTGGTATGAATTTTTTTTCCAAACATTCGTTATTGATTTGAGCCCCAAATTCATCCCACAAGATTTGCAATAAATTTTTTATTCATTACTGCAGAGCTGAAAGAAAGGTTTGTTTGTGTGTGAAACTGTTTGATTTTTTTCTTAGATGAATACAAATCCGTTTGACTTGAAACCTGTCGCGTTTTATCCCAAATTGTATCGAGATTCTTACATGAAATTTCAGAAAAAAAAACAATTTCGGAAGACTTTTTCAGATTTTTGTGCAAAAACCAAGGCTTCACACAAGTACTTTATTTTGGGTCCTTATTGTGTCTAAAAAATTCACATAAGTATTTTAGTATGTTTTGGGTACCCAGGTAAGGAGACACGTCCATAAACAAATAACAAAAAGAAGATACTGGGAAGAAAAGTCAGGAAGTTTTGTTTTCAGAAAACAAGTTTTGTTCACTCTCAGTCTGAGACTTACGACGCCTTACCCATTGGGTATTTTGGTCTGAATTTTTTTCCAGATATTCGTCATTGTGTCTGTCAAGTTTTGGCTTAGATTTGAGCCCCAAATTCATCCCACAAGATTTGCAATAAATTTTTTATTCATCACTACCACAACTTAAAGGAAGGTATGTTTGAGTGTGAAACTGTTTGATTTTTTTTCCTAGGTGAATACTCACCCATTTGACCTGAAAACTGACGCGTTTTGTCCCAAATTTAGTAAAGATTCTTACGTGGAATTTAAGGAAAAAACATTTTCGGGAGAATTTTTAAGAAATTTTGTGCAAAACCAAGGCTATCATCTACAAAAATGTGTAAAATTTCGCCTTATCTTCTGCAATATTATTCTGGGTCCGTATTGTGTTGAAAAATTGACACAAGTACTTTCATATGTTGTTTGCACCCAGGTAAGGAGGCACGTCCATAAACAAATCACAAAAAGAAGACACGAAGAAGAAAATTCAAGACGTTTAGTTTTCGGAAAACCAGTTTTGTTCGCTCTCGGTCTGGGAATTACAACGCCTTACCCATTGGGTATTTTGGACTGAAATTTTTACCCGACATCCGCCATTGTGTCTGTTGAGTTGTGGCTGAGATTTGAGCCCCAACTTCATCCCACAAGATTCACAATAAATTTTCTATTCATCATTGCCAAAGCTGAAAGGTAGGTTTGTTTGTGTGTGAAACTGTTTGATTTTTTTCCTAGGTAAATACTCACCCGTTTGACCTGAAAACTATCGAGTTTTGTCCTAAATTCAGTCAAGATTCTTACGTGAAATTTCAGGAAAAAACTATTTCGGAAGATTTTTTTCAGAAATTTTGTGCAAAACCAAGGCTATCCTCTACAAAAACTTGTGAAATTTTGCCCTACTTTCTACAATTTTATTATGGGTCCGTATTGCGTTGAAAAAATTGACACAAGTACTTTCATATGTGATTTGCATCCAGGTAAGGAGGCACGCCCATAAACAAATCACAAAAAGATACAGGGAAGAAAAGTCAGGACGTTTTGTTTTCGAAAAACCACTTTGGTTCACTATCGGTCTAAGACTTACAACGCCTTACCCCTTCGGTATTTTGGTATGAATTTTTTACCAGATATCCGTCATTTTGTCTGTTGAGTTTTGGTTGAGACTAGAGCCCCAAATTCATCCCACAAGATTTTCAATAAATTTTTTATTCATGACTACCATAGCTAAAATGAAGGTTCGTTTGTGTGTGAAACTTTTTGATTTTTTTCCTAGGTGAATACTCACCCGTTTGACCTAAAACCTTTCGCGTTTTGTCCCAAATTCAGTCAAGATTCTTACGTGGAATTTCAGGAAAAAACTATTTCAGGAGAATATTTGAGAAAATTTATGCAAAACCAAGGCTATCCTCTACAAAAACTTCTGAAATTTCACCCTATTTTCTGCAATTTTATTATGGGTCCGTATTACATTGAAAAAATTGACACAAGTACTTTCATATGTGGTTTGCACCCAGGTAAGGAGGAACGTCCATAAATAAATCACAAAGAGAAGATACAGGGAAGAAAAGTCAGGACGTTTTGATTTTGAAAAACCAGTTTTGTTCACTATCGGTGTGAGACTTGCAACGCCTTACCCCTTGGGTATTTTGGTATGAATTTTTTACCAGACATCCGTCATTGTATCTGTTGAGTTGTGGCATAGATTTGAGCCCCAAATTCATCCCACAAGATTTTCAATAAATTTTTTATTCATGACTGCCAGAGCTAAAAGGAAGGTTCGTTTGTGTGTGAAACTTTTAGATTTTTTTCCTAAGTGAATACTCACCCGTTTGACCTGAAACCTATCGCGTTATGCCCCAAATTCAGTCAAGATTCTTACGTGGAATTTCAGGAAAAAACTATTTCGGGAGAATTTTTGAGAAAATTTATGCAAAACCAAGGTTATTCTCTACAAAAACCTGTGAAATTTCACCCTATTTTCTGCAATTTTGTTATGGGTCCGTATTGCGTTGAAAAAATTAACACAAGTACTTTCATATGTGGTTTTCACCCAGTTAAGGAGGCACATCCATAAATAAATCACAAAGAGAAGATACAGGGAAGAAAAGTCACGATGTTTTGTTTTTGAAAAACCAGTTTTGTTC
>Ga0123342_1007669_pt1 | contig 14126 bp, 15 predicted proteins | sample Turbeawhitnodule_FD_89960 | JGI IMG/M metagenome (GOLD analysis project Ga0123342, IMG submission 89960) | Root nodule microbial communities of legume samples collected from Mexico - Turtle bean Mexico white nodule | ecosystem: Host-associated > Plants > Roots > Nodule | place: Mexico: Nepantla...
GGGACGGCAAAACGCGGGGCGAGCGAAGCCGAAGATGCAGCGATCATTGCCGCGATGCGTGAGGACATCAAGACCCAGGCCGAAAACCGCATGATCGTCGACCTGCTGCGCAACGATATCTCGCGCATCACGGAGGTCGGAACGCTCGACGTTCCCAAGCTCTTCGACATCGAGACCTATCCCACCGTGCACCAGATGGTCAGCCATGTTCAGGCGAAACTTCTCCCCGATCTAACGATCCGCGATATCTTCGCCGCACTTTTTCCCTGCGGATCGATCACCGGCGCGCCAAAGCTTAGCGCCATGCAGATCCTGCACACGCTGGAGGACGCGCCACGCGACGCCTATTGCGGCGCGATCGGCATGATTGCGCCCGGCGGCGCCATGCGCTTTTCGGTGGCGATCCGCACCATCAGCCTGTTTGCCGGTGGCAAGGCGGTCTTCAACGTCGGCGGCGGCATCGTCTTCGATTCCACCGCCGAGGCCGAATACGAAGAGTGCCTTCTGAAGGCGCGGTTTGCGATCGGCGATCAGGAGATCGCGCGATGAACGACTTCTCGCTGATCGAAACCCTGCGCTGGGAACCGGACACTGGCTTCGTCCGACTACGCCTGCATCTGGCACGCCTCTCCCGCTCCGCCCGCCGTATCGGCTTTCCCAATCCCGCGGCTACCGCCGCCAAACTCGAGGCAGCCGTTGCGGGCGCTGATATGCCCCTGCGCGTACGGCTGACACTCGATCGGCACGGGCATATCGAAGTGATGTCGACACCGTTTGTCCCCACGCCCACCGGCACCGAATGGAAGGTCCAGCTCGCAAAGGCGCGCCTTGATTCCACTGACAAATTGCTGCGACTGAAGACGACGCGCCGTGGCGTCTATGAGGCGGCTCGTGCCGAATATCCCGCGTCGGAAGCCGACGAAGTGTTGCTCCTGAACGAGCGAGACGACGTCTGCGAAGGTACGATCACCTCCATTTTCCTCGACGACGGGTCGGGAATGCTGCGAACGCCGCCGATTTCCTGCGGCCTGCTGGCCGGCGTGCTGCGCACCGAACTGATCTGCCAGCGCAAGGCACGCGTCGGACGCATTACCCGACAGGATCTCACAGCAGGCAAGCTCTATGTCGGCAATTCGTTGCGGGGGCTGATCCACGCCCGCCTCGTCGACTAGGCGACGATCTTTAGCCGGTCGCGGCCGCTCTGTTTGGCGTGGTACAACGCCTCGTCGGCCCGGGCATAAACCTCGCGCGCCGTCTCGCCCGGCCGCAACTCGGCCAGTCCCGCCGAGCATGTGTAAGAGAACGAAGGTACCGTCGGTATGGGGCGGGCGCCGCGCACCATTCTAATGATACGGTCGATAATCAGTTCCGCCTGCGCCAGCGTCGTATCCGGCAGGATCAGCATGAATTCCTCGCCGCCGATCCGCCCGAAGCTGTCGCGTCGCCGGATGACCGGCTGCACGCGGCGCGAGAAATCGATCAGTACGTCGTCGCCGAACTGATGGCCATAAATGTCATTGATGCGCTTGAAGAAGTCGAGGTCCATGATGCAGATGCAGCCGACGACGCCTGCATTGGCGGACCCCTGACGTGCAATCAGGCTTTCCAGCGCCGCCATCATGAAACGACGGTTGGAAATACTCGTCAACTCATCCGTCTGCGAGGCCCGCAGCGCAAAATCGCGATCCTGCCTGACATCGCGTTCGCTCTGCTTCAGATGCGTGATGTCGCTGGCAATGCAGAGCATCCAACCATCTTTCTGCACTGTCTCGGTCATCCAGAACCAGCGCCCGTCGACGACGTCCGTCTCGAAAGCGCGAAATGGCAGCTTGCCGCGACGCGACTGCGCGGAAACGAGCCACACCTCGAAATCGGCAGTACGAATGATCGTCCCCTTGCCGGCGCGCGTATTGCGCCGCATCAGTTCCGACCACAAAGGCGTTTCATCGGGTTCGATGGCGTAGGTCGAACGAAAAGCCGGATTTGCATAGCGCAGTCGGTCTTCCTGATCGTAAAGGGCAATCAGGACGGCACTGTCTTCCTGCAATTCGGCAAGCCGCTCAGATATCTGGTTCATCCGATTGTTCCGGGCGTGCTGACATTAACGGTTCGCACTTTGGAGCAGAATTCTGAAAAGAGTATGGATGGCTCCGCGCCAATTGAATATTCACATGCGTCGGAACGCAACACCCTGAAAGGAAATTCTGCGATGTTCATCCTCGCCCTAACCTATGTGAAGCCGAACGAGGAAGCCGACAAGCACATGGAGCCGCATATGGCCTGGGTCAGGGAAGGCTATGCAAAAGGTTGGTTCCTCGCCTCCGGACGCAAAGTGCCGCGCACCGGAGGCGTGGTCCTTGCGATCGGACAGCGCGCCGAGATCGATGCCTATGTCGCAGAAGACCCGTTCACGGTGAATGGCATCGCCGAATACGAGATCACCGAGGTCGCCATCACCACGACGGCGGCGGGATTGGATATTCTGAAAGACTGAACGCCAAACCAACGTGGCAACGGTATGAACGACCTCAGTGAACATCTTCAATCTTTGGAACAGCTGTTGTTCGAGCCGGAAGTCCGCAGCTCGCGTTCCGCGCTCGAATCTCTTCTTGCCCCCGAATTCCGGGAAATCAGCGCTTCCGGTGGCCTGTATCTCTATGAGGACATCATATCTGCCCTACTCGCTGAGCCACCGGACGGTACAGCGCGCACTTTGACCGATTTCGAGATGCAATTGCTCTCTCCTGACCTGGCGCTCGTCACCTACAGGGCGATGCGGACCGTTCCCGCCAGCCCGCCCGTCAGATCGCTGCGCAGTTCCGTCTGGCGGTATGATGCCGATGGTCAGTGGCGGATGGTCTTCCATCAGGGGACGTTGACGGCATAGAGTGCTGTCATGACGCTTCCGACCCACACGCCCTATGACGGCTCCACCCGCCCGTTCACCATCGGCTTGATGCCGCTCGATCTTGCCCGCTGGATCGAACCGGATAGCGATTGGGCACGCTATATCGGCGAGAAGAAACGACTGATCGAGAGCCATCGCGACGAGATTTTCGTTGCCGAGGAGGGGACCGCGGAGGCGCAACAGGAGGTCCTCGATCTCCTGCAGGCTCACCTTAGAGAATGCCATCCGGAGTTCGCCCACAGCGTTACCGATGCCGCCAACCGGGACGCGCCACCCCTGCTGCGCGCCGGCCTGCTGGTGCAGGACGATCTTGTCGTCATGCGGCGTAAGCAGGACGGCTGGCATCTCGTCGCCGGCTTCGTCGCCTTCCCTTCCTCATGGTCGCTGCAAGAAAAGTTCGGTCGTCCGATGCAGGCGATCCACGCCGACGTGCCCGGTTTCGGCGAAGGGACGCGTAACGCGGCGCTCATCACCCGCATCTTTGATAACCTGCAGGTCTCGCAGCCAGTGGAACGACTGAATTGGTCCGTGAACGTCACGGACGATCTCTTCCTCCCGGTCTCCAAACACCGCCGCCCGCCGTCTGCCGAACCGTTTACGCTCGCCGAGCGCTTTGCGCGGGTCGAGCGGCAGACACTGCGCAGACTGCCCAGGTCGGGCGATATCCTTTTCACGATCCGCGTCTACGTCGATCCAATTGCGGCGATCGCCCATCATCCGAACGCCGGCAAACTCGCCGAAAGCTTCGCCGTGCAACTGGACAGTCTCGATGATCATCAGGCGGCCTATAAAGGTCTGACATTGCAGAAGGCGGAACTCGCCGCCAAGCTTCGGGCACTCGCAGCCGCCCTCTTTCCCGCCTGATATTTGTGTTCCCGGCCCGAACGCTCTTTATTGTGACGCGGTTTTATGGTTAGAGCCGGTCACTTCGCATTATTTGCGCCATTTCAGATGAATTCTAATTCTTAAGGCTCATCGCCTTCGTCGCCTTCCACAGGAGAAAAGAATGACGGAACAGACCCACCCGGTATATGCCGAAATTACCGGCCCGATCGTGATGATCGGCTTTGGCTCCATCGGCCGCGGCACGCTGCCGCTGATCGAGCGCCACTTCAAGTTCGACAAGAGCCGGATGGTAGTCATCGACCCGCGCGACGACGCAGATCACACCGAAATCATGGCAAAGCACGGCGTGAGGCACATCAAGTCGCATGTCACCAAGGACAATTACAAGGAACTGCTGAAGCCGCTTCTAACCGAAGGCGGCGGCCAGGGTTTCTGCGTCAATCTTTCCGTCGATACCGGGTCGGTCGACCTGATGAAGCTCTGCCGCAAGCTCGGCGCTCTCTACATCGACACTGTCGTCGAACCCTGGCTGGGCTTCTATTTCGACAAGAGCATGAAGAACGCCGACCGCACCAACTACGCGCTGCGCGAAACCCTGCGCAAGGAAAAGGCGAAGAACCCAGGCGGCGCCACTGCTGTTTCGACTTGCGGCGCTAACCCGGGCATGGTCTCGTGGTTCGTCAAGAAGGCGCTCGTCAACCTTGCCAACGATATCGGCCTGAAGTTCGAGGAGCCGGATCAGCATGACCGCGAAGGCTGGGCAAAGCTGATGAAGAAGGTCGGCGTCAAGGGCGTCCACATCGCCGAGCGTGACACGCAGCGCACCAAGCATCCGAAGCCGCTCAACGTCTTCTGGAACACCTGGTCTGTCGAAGGTTTCATCTCGGAAGGCCTGCAGCCGGCCGAGCTCGGTTGGGGCACCCACGAAAACTGGATACCGAAGAACGGCAAGAAGCACAAGAAGGGCTGCAAGGCTGCGATCTACCTCGAGCAGCCTGGCGCCAACACGCGCGTCCGCACCTGGTGCCCGACGCCCGGCCCGCAGTACGGCTTCCTCGTCACCCATAACGAGTCGATCTCGATCGCCGATTACTTCACGGTTCGCGACAAGGACGGCGAAGTAACCTTCCGCCCAACCTGCCACTACGCCTACCATCCGGCCAACGACGCGGTGCTGTCGCTGCACGAAATGTTCGGCAATGGCGGCACGTCGCAGCCGGTGCACCACGTTCTCGATGAGGACGAACTGGAGGACGGCATCGACGAACTCGGCGTCCTGCTCTACGGCCACGAAAAGAACGCCTACTGGTACGGCTCGCGCCTGTCGCTGGAAGAAACCCGCCGCATCGCGCCTTATCAGAACGCCACCGGCCTGCAGGTAACCTCCGCTGTTCTCGCCGGCATGGTCTGGGCGCTCGAAAACCCGGACGCCGGCATCGTTGAAGCCGACGAGATCGACTACAAGCGCTGCCTCGAGGTGCAGACGCAATACCTCGGACCCGTCGAAGGCCACTACACCGACTGGACGCCGCTGGACGGTCGCCCGGGACTCTTCCCGGAAGAGATCGACACCAAGGATCCCTGGCAGTTCAAGAACATCCTCGTTCGCTGATCTTAACCAGAACCGCATTCCAAGGTGCCCGCCGCAAGGCGGGCATTTTTGTAACGCCTGCTGTATAAATGCCGTCTCATCTCGACGCAGCCTTGCCTTCCTTGGGTGCTCGCGCCATGTTTTCTGCAACCACGCGGATAGTTTTTGCTCCGAATCTCCGGGAGAAGCCTATGAAAATCAGAACCCTCGTTGCCATTGTCGGCGCCGCCGCAGCCTTGACTGCTTGCACTATGTCGTCGCCACGCCCGGTGCCGGTTGCAGCAAATCCGGCTCCGTCTGGCGTCGAAGGCTCATGGGCGGATCCGAACGGCATCATCTCCACCTTCCAGGCGGGAACATTCACCACCCGCACGACCGACAGCAATCAGCTTCTGGCGTCCGGCACCTATGTGAATACCTCTCCGTCGCTGGTCGAGATCAATATGACGTCGCTGGTGCGCAAGACGCAATCCAAGGTCAACTGCGCGCTGGTGACCCAGAGCCAGCTAAACTGCACCTCGGATGCCGGGTCGCAATTCACCTTGACCCGCCGCATGTAAGGTCGCCAGCACCGAACGACAAAAGCTCCCTTCGGGGAGCTTTTTTGTTTACTGCTCTTGGAAAGCACCGAGGCTGTCACAGCTTTTTCTCTTGCCGCCGCTAGTGCTAGGTGAAAACATCGATCACGCAGGGACGGCGGAGCGCAGGGGTCAAAGGCTTCGCCCAGAAATCAGGAGAGCAGGATGACGAAATCATTTCAATTCGGTCTGCTGACCGCGTCGATGCTGACGCTGTCGAGCGGCGCCGCTTTTGCCGATTACGAACTCAATATTCTTCACATCAACGATTTCCATTCGCGCATCGAGTCGATCAACAAGTTCGACTCCACCTGCTCTGCCGAGGAAGAGGGCAAGAAGGAATGCTTCGGCGGTGCAGCCCGCCTGAAGACCGCGATCGACCAGCGTCGCGATGCCCTGAACGGCAAGAACGTGCTGTTGCTCAACGCCGGCGACAATTTCCAAGGCTCGCTTTTCTACACCACCGACAAGGGCGCTGTCGAAGCCGAAGTGCTGAATGATATGAAGTTCGACGTCATGACCGTCGGCAACCATGAATTCGACGACAGCGAGGATGGCCTGGCAACCTTCCTCGACAAGGTCAAGTTTCCCGTCATTTCGGCCAACGTCCTGGCCGGCGACGGCTCCAAGCTCGGCGACCGTATCAAGCCTTCGCTGGTGCTCGATGTCGGTGGCCAGAAGATCGGCATCGTCGGCGCCGTGACCAACGACACGGAAGAACTGTCCTCGCCCGGCCCGAAGGTGATGATCGCCGATGACGTGCAGACCATCACGGCTGCGGTCGAAGACCTGAAGAAGCAGGGCATCAGCAAGATCATCGCTTTGACCCATGTCGGCTATCCGCGCGACCTCGCGGCCATCGCCAAGATCCCGGACGTGGATGTCGTCGTCGGCGGTCATTCGCACAGCCTGCTGTCCAATACCGATCCGAAGGCCGGGGGCCCCTACCCGACGATGGTCGACAATCCCGGCGGCTACAAGGTGCCGGTGGTCCAGGCCGCGTCCTACAGCAAATACCTCGGCGACCTCGTCGTCACCTTCGATGACAATGGCGTCGTCAAGGAAGCCAAGGGCGATCCGATCCTGATCGACTCCTCCTTCACCCCCGATCCGACACTCACCGCCCGGATCGCCGAGCTCGCCAAGCCGATCGAGGAACTGCGCAAGAAGGTCATCGGCTCCAGCGAAGCGCCGATCCAAGGTGACCGCACTGTCTGCCGCGTCGAGGAATGCTCGATGGGCAACCTCGTTGCCGACGCCATGCTCGACCGCGGCAAGAGCCAGGGCATGAGCATCGCCATCCAGAACGGCGGCGGACTGCGCGCATCCATCGATGCCGGCGACGTCACCCAGGGCGAAGTGATCACCGTTCTGCCGTTCCAGAACACGCTGGCGACTTTCCAGCTGACGGGCGCCGACATCCGCAAGGCGTTGGAAAACGGCCTAAGCCAGATCGAACAGGGCGCCGGCCGCTTTCCACAGGTGTCGGGCTTGAAATACAGCTTCGACAAGACCAAGCCCGCCGGCAACCGTCTCGTATCGGTCGAGGCCAGGGAGGGCGACGCCTTCGTGCCGCTCGATGACGCGAAAACCTATGGTGTCGTCACCAACAACTTCATGCGTGCCGGTGGCGATGGTTATTCGATCTTCGAGACAGCAGGCAAGAACGCCTACGACTTCGGCCCCGACCTAGCCGACGTGACGGCCGAGTACATTGCCGCGCACTCGCCCTACAAGCCCTACACCGACGGTCGCGTGACCGAGGTCGCGGCCTCCGGAACCGAAGCACCGGCGACGACGGAACCCGCGCCCGCTGCGCCTGCCTCCCCGGCGGCACCGGCAACGCCCGCGGTCCCGGCAGCGCCGACCGCGGAAGCTCCCGCTGCGCTTGCCCCGAATACGCCGACCAACCACGTCATCGCCGCCGGCGATACGCTCTGGGATCTCGCCGAGCAGTTCTACGGCGACGGCGCGCTCTGGAAGAAGATCTCCGAGGCCAACGGCACGCCGGCGCCGCGCCACCTGACGATCGGCAAGGAACTGCAGATTCCGTCGAAGTAAGACGATTTGTCTCGATCCTGAAAGCCGGTCCGGGGTTTCCCGAGCCGGCTTTTGTTCCTATAGGGTGAACCATCGAAGCCCGGCTGCGTATGAGCCGGCAGACCAGACGATACCGGGGTTTAAATGACGACTGTTGATACTGGGCACCGCCCGGCGGACCATCCGCTCGTAAAATCAGGCAAGGTGGGCGTCCTGCTCGTCAATCTCGGCACGCCCGATGGCACCGACTACGCCTCCATGCGCCGTTACCTCCGGGAATTCCTGACCGACAAGCGCGTCATCGAGTGGTCGCCCTGGAAGTGGTATCCGATCCTGTTCGGCATCGTCCTTAACACCCGCCCGCAGAAGGTGGGCAAGGCCTATGAGACGATCTGGAACAAAGACAGGAATGAGAGCTACCTGCGCACCTACACCCGCAACCAGTCCGACCTTATGGCCGAACGCCTGAAGGACCTGCCCAGCGTAAGAGTCGACTGGGCGATGCGCTATGGCACGCCCTCTATCCCGTCCCGTATCCAGGCGCTGAAAGACGAAGGCTGCGACCGCATTGTTCTCTTCCCGCTCTATCCGCAATATGCCGCCGCGACGACGGCGACCGTCAACGACAAGGCCTTCCAGCAGCTGCTCAAGATGCGCTGGCAGCCGGCGCTGCGCACCGTCCCGGATTATCACGAAGACGAGACCTATATCGAGGCGCTTGCCAATTCGGTGACCAACCATCTGGCGACGCTCGACTGGCAGCCGGACATGGTGCTCGCGTCCTTCCACGGCATTCCGCTCTCCTACTCCGAGCAGGGCGACCCCTATTACTGGCAATGCCAGAAAACTGGTCAGCTGCTGCGCGAGCGGCTGGGACTGCCGGAGGAGAAATTCATGGTGACCTTCCAGTCCCGCTTCGGCCCGGAAGAGTGGCTTCAGCCCTACACCGACAAGACGGTCGAGAAGCTGGCGCAGGATGGCGTCAGGAAGATCGCTGTGCTGAACCCCGGCTTCGTTTCAGACTGTCTGGAGACTCTGGAAGAGATTGCCGAACAGGCTGCCCATTCTTTCCATGAGAATGGCGGCGAGAAATTCACCCACATCCCCTGCCTCAACGACAGCGAAGACGGCATGCGGGTGCTGGAAAAGGTCGTTCGCCGCGAACTGCTCGGCTGGGTCTGATCAGACGCCGCGCTTGTTGCCCCAGAGCAGGACATGCAACTGGGGCAGCACGCGTGCCTCGAACCACCGGTCCTCGGTCACCTTGTCGACCAGCCACAACATCCTGTCCATGATACCGTCGATATCGACGCGCGCATCGTCGTCGTCGGGCGGCGCTGGCGTGTGGTTTCCCGGCTGCAGGTAGACGGACAGATGTGGATAACGCACCGCCGCCTCCCGGGCATAGGCGTAGTCGAGATCGTCGAAAACGACGATCTTCAAGGCGATGGCAGGCCCATTGCCCGCTTTGCGAAGACAGTCCTCGAAGGCATCCCAGTCCGTCGCCATGCCGCTCGACGGCGGCTTGGGGCTCAACACGAGCACATCGAGATCGGCAAACCATTCCTTGGCGACGCTGCCCTGCGTCTCCAGCGCGAACTTGTAGCCCTGCTCATGCCCGTGCGCGACGAGACCGCCAAGCGGCTGGATCGCCGGGTTGCCGCCCGAAAGCGACACCATGAGCGGCTTGCCGCCGGAGAGCCGCGTCACCTCTGCCCATATGCCATCGACCGTCATAGGCAGCCATTGATCGCGATACTCGCTATCAACAGCATGCAGGCTGTCGCACCACGAACAGCGATAATCGCAACCGCCGGTGCGGACGAAGACGGTCGGCAGGCCGATCAGTATGCCTTCCCCCTGGATCGTCGGCCCGAAGATCTCGCTGACGCGGATCTGCGTCTCGCGAGCCGCGCTCATGGCCGGTATTCCGCCCAGGTCTTCGGCGTCTCGCTGACACGCACCGCCGAGGTCTCCGGCAGTCGCTCCTTGCACCAGACGTAGAAGTGCTTGGCGAGATATTCCGACGTCACGCGGTCATGGCCGAACACTTCGTTCAGATGCCGATGGTCGAAGCGCTCGTCGATGTAGCGCTTCAGCGGCGAAAGCTCGTGATAGTCGCGCACGAAGCCGTTCTCATCGAGCTCGGCGGCAGCTAGCTCCACCACGACGATATAGTTGTGCCCGTGCAGTCGCGCGCACTGATGATCGGCGGGCAGATGCGTCAGCTGATGAGATGCGGAGAAGTGGAACTCCTTGGTGATGCGAAACATCACTTCACCTCCCTGGCCGAATAGCCTGACGTTGCGGCCACCCAGAAATCCGGATCCTCGTATTCCGTCGGATCGGCGACGCCGGCCAGATGAAAAGCCTCACGCCGCTCAACACAGGTGCCGCACCGCCCGCAGTGGCGTGTGCCGCCCTTGTAACAGGACCACGTCTCGGCAAAGGGCGTCCCGTATTTCGCGCCATCGGTGACGATGTCGGCCTTCGAGATCATGACGTAGGGTGCCAGCAGCGAAACGCTGGCATAGCCGTCGAGTGCCTGGTTCTGCATTTCCTGGAAGGCATCGATGAAGCCCGGGCGGCAATCGGGATAGATGAAGTGGTCGCCGCCGTGCACGGCAACGGCCACCGCATCCGCCTTCTGGGCCGCGGCGAGGCCGAAGGCGATTGCCAGCATGATCGCATTGCGGTTCGGCACCACGGTCGCCTTCATTGTCTCCTCGGCATAGTGGCCGTCAGGCACGTCGACATCGTCGGTCAACGCCGATCCTGTCAGGTGCCGGCCGATCGTGCGGATATCGATGATCTGGTGCGGCACGCCGAGTCGCTTGGCGCAGGCGGTGGCAAAGTCCAGTTCCTTGCGGTGGCGCTGTCCGTAATCGAAGGAAAGCAGGCCGATAAGTTGATGCACCGCGGCCACGCGATGGGCGAGCGAAATGGAGTCCAATCCGCCGGAGCAGATGACGATAGTCTTCATAATGAGGATCCCTTGTTTTGACCGGGTGGGCTGCGACCGGTATTTTCCGCGGGACTTCTATGCCAAAGCGACCCCGTTGTGAATAGCCTCCGGACATCCCATATCGAATCCATGATCGAACGGCGTCGCCGGCCGAAGCTACTGGCGTTTGGGGTCGGCTCGTTTAAGGTTGTGACAGTCGATTCTATCGCGGGGGAGTTTTATGGTTCTGGGCGGCTTTGATATCGTCGTTATTGCTCTGGTCGTCTTCGTCATCCTGGTGCTGTTTGCCGGGATCAAGACGGTGCCGCAGGGCTACCGTTACACGATCGAGCGTTTCGGCCGCTACACCCGCACCCTCGAGCCCGGCCTCAACCTGATTACACCATTCATCGAGCGCGTCGGCGCCCGCATGAACGTCATGGAACAGGTTCTCAACGTGCCGACACAGGAGGTCATCACCAAGGACAACGCCTCCGTCTCTGCCGATGCGGTCTCCTTCTACCAGATTCTCAACGCCGCCGAGGCCGCCTATCAGGTATCAAACCTCGAAAACGCCATCCTCAACCTGACGATGACCAACATCCGTTCAGTCATGGGTTCGATGGACCTCGACGAGCTGCTCTCGAACCGCGACGCGATCAACGACCGCTTGCTGCGCGTCGTCGACGACGCGGTGCAGCCGTGGGGGATCAAGGTGACGCGCGTCGAGATCAAGGACATCCAGCCGCCGCGCGACCTGGTGGACGCTATGGCACGGCAGATGAAGGCAGAGCGCGAGAAGCGCGCGCAGGTGCTCGAAGCCGAAGGCTCCCGTAATGCCCAGATCCTCCGCGCCGAGGGCGCCAAACAGTCCGCAATCCTTCAGGCCGAGGGCCAGCGCGAGGCGGCATTCCGGAATGCGGAAGCCCGCGAGCGGCTCGCGGAAGCCGAAGCCAAGGCGACGAAAATGGTGTCGGAGGCGATTGCCTCAGGCAACGTCCAGGCCATCAACTATTTCGTGGCCCAGAAATATACCGAGGCACTGACCGCGATCGGCACCGCCGGCAATTCCAAGGTCGTGCTGATGCCGGTCGAGGCTTCCTCCTCATCGGATCGCTCGGCGGTATCGGCGCGATCGCCAAGGAGGTCTTTGGCGACAATCCGACGCCGCCGGCGCCGCGTCCGCAGCCAACGCCGCGCACCACCCCGGCCGTCAACCCCTTCAACCCGCCAACGGAGCGCTGAGCCATGATTGCCAGCCTTGTCGCGGAACTCGGTCCCTGGAGCTGGTGGATCGCCGGCCTGATACTGTTGGCGGCAGAATTGATCGCGCCGGGCTTCTTCCTCGTCTGGATCGGCCTTGCTGCCTTGATCGTCGGCATGGTGTCGCTGCTGTTCTGGGATAGCAGCTTCTGGTTCTGGCAGGTTCAGGCCATCCTGTTTGCGCTACTTGCCGTCGTGGCAACCTTCATCGGCCGCAAACTGACCGTGCGGCACGGCGAAACCGATCAGCCTTTCCTCAATCAGCGGGCCGAAAGCCTCGTGGGGCGTACCGCAACCCTTGCGGAGCCCATTCGCGAAGGGCGCGGCCGTATTCGCCTCGACGATACGGTCTGGCGTGTCAGCGGTCCCGATCTGCCGGTCGGCACCAAGGTAAAGGTAGTGGCAAGCAGCGGCCGCGATCTCACCGTGGAAGCAGCCTGATCAGGCGACGCCGATCCGCAGCAGATCGTGGAAGTGCACGAGCCCGATCGGGCGGTTGTCATCGTCGATCACGATCAACGCCCCGATACTGTGTTGGTTGAGCATCGCCAGCGCGGCCGTTGCCAGCACCGTCGGCTTCACCGTCTTCGGTGTCCGGGTCATGATATCGTCAACCAGCAGTTCGGAGAGGTTGCGCGCCAGGTTGCGCGCCACGTCGCCTTCGGTGACGATACCGCAGAGACGGCCGTCCTCCTCCACAATCCCGACGCAGCCGAAATGCTTGCGCGAGAGTGTCGAGATGGCTTCCGGCACCGACGTCCCCCTCGCCACCAATGGCACGCGATCACCTGTATGCATGATGTCGGCGACGTGGCTGAGACTCGCACCGAGCTTGCCGCCCGGGTGGAAGACATGAAAATCGCGGGCAGAGAAGCCGCGCGCGTCCAAAAGGGCGATCGCCAGCGCGTCGCCCATGGCAAGCTGCATCAATGTCGACGTCGTCGGCGCAAGCCCATGCGGGCAGGCCTCCTCTTCGTTTGGCATCAGCAAGATGATGTCGGAGGCAGTCGCGAGTGACGATTTCTCGGAACAAGTGACGGCAATCAGCGGGATCGAGAAACGGCGCGTATAGGCAACGATGCTGCGAAGCTCAGCACTTTCTCCGCCCTTGGACAGGGCAAGAACCACATCGGTCGTGCCAATCATCCCGAGATCGCCGTGGTTCGCCTCGGCAGCGTGGACGAAGAAGGCCGGCGTGCCTGTCGATGCCAATGTGGCGGCGATCTTCACCCCGATATGGCCGCTCTTGCCGACACCGGTAACGATGACGCGACCGGTGATCCCGGTAATCGTCTCGACCGCCCGCATGAAGGGCGCGGCAAGGCCGTCGCCGAAAGCACGCTCCAAGGCCACAAGCGCCCGCCTCTCGGTGCCGATCGTCCGCTTCGCAGACTCCAGGACACCGTCTTCGATGACATTTACCGCTCTTTTGATCATGGCACTGGGTTAGCGGTTTTCACTGGCCGAGTCCATCGGCTGATCCTCAAGGCATGCCCGGGAAACGAATGGTTAACCACAAGCCTTTACGTTCGGGTAACGCTTCGAAGCATGCCAGGATCGACATGAGTCATTGGAAGGACACGAGCAGTCTCACGCCGCTCCGCGCGGTGGGCTTTGCCGTGTCCATGGCTCTCACCGTAGGCGCTTTCCTTGTTCCCCAAGCCGCATTTGCGCAGTCGACGCCGGTCTCCAACAGCTCGATACGCTCATCCAACGCACCGGCTACCGTGGCGCCGGAGGATGAAGGCGATGACCCCGAAACGCCGAATAGCACCACGTCAGCGACCGATAATGCCGCACAAGGCGCCACGACCGCCACCATTGCAGCGCCCGATCAGAAGCCGAGCGATGAAACCACCGGGGCGATCCTTGATGAGGACATGATACGCCTCAACACGCGCGAGGCGCCGCTCGACGAGCGGCTGCCGCCCCGCAAGCCGGAGCCGAATCCGGCTA
>Ga0123342_1007670_pt1 | contig 14125 bp, 4 predicted proteins | sample Turbeawhitnodule_FD_89960 | JGI IMG/M metagenome (GOLD analysis project Ga0123342, IMG submission 89960) | Root nodule microbial communities of legume samples collected from Mexico - Turtle bean Mexico white nodule | ecosystem: Host-associated > Plants > Roots > Nodule | place: Mexico: Nepantla...
GGGGGGGATGGGATGGAGCGTGGGGGCGTGGGTAAAGATTGTGACAGAAAACGTAAGATCATTTTTGGCATATTTAATGCGTACCATTTGTGGTGAAATGTCCCAATTCAGAATTGGCATAAGCAGTCAACAGCTTGTTGGAGCACGTGGATGGGTCAGGTTTTGCATATGAGACCACACTGTCACACATCTCAACCATAACACCAACATATAACATCTTTCATTAATTCTGATTGATGGATACCACAAATGTCTCTTAAATACACACTTTTCACACTTACCATACAACCTTGCAAATTACCCTCTCTCTGCATTCCTTCTCACTAAACAACATAATATACAAAATATCATCAAACCTAAAACTATTCTTTCCATCGGTAACCAGTAAACACATCGTAGATCTGATACAAACACATGCACACACTACACATCAATAAAATATAAACTCATCAAAATAATATAATAACTCTCTTATTTTTTAAATTATAGAAAATTTGTATTTATAGTCATTAGATCAATTTTAAGAGAGTCGTCAAAATAGTTATCATCATTCATAAATCATCTCTTAATTATTATGATTATTGAATCGATCGTTATCATTATTGATTAATTATGACATTAAAAGTTTGGTTATGAATATTGATCGTTCTGTCGAGATATAAATATGTTCGGTTATGTTACGAGTAAGTATAAAAAGTAATTTGTAGGTTTAATATACTTAATCATCATTTGTATAACTAAAAGTAAAAAAATATTATTTTAGATAGAAAGACACATCAAGGATATGAAGTATGAAAATTTTGATCCTGTGGTAGCACATTTTCAAACTCAAACTAATTTGAATATTAAAGTACAATTACAAATACCTCTACTTAAGATAACACTGAAAAAAAAAACCAAAAATACCAAAAGAATCAAGATCACCGAAAAAAACTAAGTATCAGAAAAAAAAAAGTTATCTTTACAAACGTTGAACAATTTACATTTTTCATCATCTTGCCTAAATAAAGTATAAAATTTAATTTACTTAATAAATTACATTTTTTATATGTTTAGGGTTTATGGTTTAAGATAATTCTTAGAATGCAGGTAACAAGCTATGCCTCTGTGTAGTAGGTTTTGTTTTTGTTTGAACTTGGTTTTGGGGTTGTAAGGGTAGGAAAGGCTCCTTACATATTTTTTTTGGAATTAAGTGGTGTGTCTTTTAGTCTTCATGTATTTGTAGGTAGTTTTACTAAGAGTTTTCTGTATATGAGTTAGGACACCCTAATGTGTTTTCTTTCATTTAATTAATTCATTGTTAATAAAAAAAATAGATTTTTCATAAAAATTTATAAAAACTAGAGTTTTTTTAAATCTTTGTGTAAAAATTAAAAAGATCTTAGTTGTCTTTATATACGGAATTTAGATCTAATTAATCCTAAAAAAATTCAAGTTTTAGTATGATGATTTATTTTAGTTTATATCTTTTGCTTTAACTATATCTTTTAAATAATTAACGTGACATCTCCACTATCTTATATTACATATAGGATTAGACATATTTGACATAAGAATAAATATTTTACAACCGAATGAATAGGAGTTTAATTATATGTAACATAACAAATTCAATTTACAGCATCCAGAGTTAGGACTCTTACGAGTAATCACCGTGTTAAATCATCTATAACTAATGACAACGTGAGAAGTTAAATATTTAATACTCTTACATTATTTAGAGATAGAAGTCAAAAATAATTTAAATACAATTTTTTTAACCTTATCATATATCTCATCTTCTTAAGAATAAAAACGAAACTCTAAATATTATTTACTTGAGGTCCACGCACTTTTAATTACTTTTTAAGATAAAAAAAAGATATGTCAATCATTCCTTAGAGTAAACACGAGATTTGGCACCAACTTCATTGATTCCAACCTAACAATTCTTGGTACGCAGCTGACAAAAAACCCTCTTACAAGGTCAGTGGTCAACAATAGTGACTTAGTAACAGTGTTCTTTTTTAAAAATGAGATTAACAACTGTTCTTAATATTTTAGTTAAATAATTTAATTTTATAAAAATGTCAATAATACTTATAGTATACCTTTTACTGTTTATTTACTGTTACTTTTTAAAATATTTCTTAGTACATTCACTTTTTGTTTTTTATTTTTTAAAGAAAAATATTAACCTTAAAAATAGTATTAATACTTATACAGTACTATATAGTTTTGAAGTTTTTTTTTTAAATATTTATTATTATATTCAACGGTAGTACCCTTGGTGATGTATATGTGAAGTGTTTGTGAGTAAAAAATAATAAGAAAATATATTATGATTATAAATATGATTTTTTAATTGTTTATTTTTATTTGATAATATAAATGATGACTTAATACTCATAAATTATGCAGAAGGTGTAAGATTCCTTGAATAGAGATATAAGAAAAATGTAATAGAATGGGTATAAAATAAAGAGTTGGATAAAGTCAAAGAGTTAAGTTAATCCTTAATTTGAAAGATGGAGACAGAAACAGTGGACAGTAATTGTTAACAGAGGGTGATGGATGAAGAAAGAAAGAGAATAATGAGAGACAGGGTTTGTGTGTGCTAGGAATTTAGTGTGGTCAGCTTTTGAATTTATCGGTAAATGGTGAATTATCACTGCCGTTAAGCAAAAGATCTGCTGCTACTGCAACTTCACTGTTACTGTTACTGCTACAGCATGCATGGTTGGAAACCCCATAACTCTCACTCTTTTCTGCTCTGCCTATTCAAATCTTCAGGTGACGTAATCTCTTCCTCTCCTCTGCCACATAGTTTAATTTTGATAGTTAATTACGTATTAATTTAAAAGTTATTTATTGATAATAAAAAAATATATATATGTCAATATTTTTTTAATTTTATTAATACAATTTATAATTATTTTTTATTTTTAAATTAATTTTTTTAATATAATAAATTAATTTTAGGAAAATAAATAAATAAAACTTTGTTAATAGGAAAATGATATTGAAAAAATAAATCTTATAATAAGTAGCCAATTTTAAATAAAGTATTGTTTGTGATTCTTATTTTGCTTAACTTTATTTTAAACATGGAGAGTAAAGTAAGGAATATTTTGTCAAAAAAATTGGTTAAAGTGTGTTTCATATGTTGTAAGCAATCAAGTCATTTTATATATTTTAGTGAATTTTTTCTTTCGAATATAATAACTAACATAATAAAACAATTACTTATTAAAGTATTGTGATTTTAATTTTTTTTCCTTTTTACTTTCAACCGACTATTGAATGCACTGACATAATATTTATTACATTAAAAATTAGCGTATTTATTATACTAATGAATGTAGCAATATAAAAATATTTTTAATGTACAGGTATTTGGTTGTATTAATCTTATAAAATGAGTTAATATATTTTAAAATCTTTATAAATCGCTAGTATAGTGAATAAATACTTTTTAACTATTAAACTTAAAGGAGTTCTTGTTAAAAGCATTGATAAAGGTAATATCTTCAAAGTTTGTACATAATTGTTTTTAACTAATATAATAAGAATCAGGACAGCTTGTTTGGTGTAGAGATGTCTCATTTTAAAAAAAATCTTGTTATTATTAAGTTGTTTTTAAGAAGTGCAAATAAATTTAAAAGATAATTGTGGAACAAAAGGAATATTTAAAAGATAATATCAGGTAGACTCATAAAAAGAGAGGATGATTAGAGGTAGAGACATGAGATGTTGTGTGTGTGCATACAGTTGTAAAAACTAGTTTCCTGAAGTTGATACTATTCCTAGTTACTTAAAAAAAAATTAAATTAAGCTGAGTTTGTTTTGGTCAATAAAACTGGGTTAATTCTTCTCACATAATAATAAGTCCAGAACCTGCTTGTACATATGGGAAAAAAACTTTTATTGTAACTTTTTATAATTTAAATTTGAGTCATTCCTAAAAAATAGTTACTATAATAATAAGTTGATGTTAAACTACTAAAGAGTTAAAAAAACAAAAATTAGTATTTATTACAAATAAAATAATATAATATACATAAAAAAAGTTAAGCATGACAATAAATAAAATATAAACCTATATATATATATATATATGTGAATAAGTATAAATAATTCATAATTAATGATAGTGTACTTTGATCACTAAACTAGTATATGAATTAAGCAATCTTAATTGATAGGTAAGGCTTATTAATAATTTTAAAAATAAACTAGTTATGGTAGTTGATAAATTAATTTTTTTTAATTCATTTTAAAAAATTGGATTTTTAAAATTTTAAGATCTTGTGATCCAAAATATATCAGGTGTTAATTTTTTATACGACTTATTTATAATAGTTTTTTGAAGTCTTAAAAAATACGACACATATTTAATCAATAGATCTTAATTGAATACAAGAGTTATAACATCTTAATTTTTAAAAGATTTAGTAGAGCATAATTGATTATATATCCATTTAAACAGAAAAAATGAAACTGTGCAATGGATTGCAGTGATTTTGGTTTGAATGATAGAATTACTATAGTATAAGATGTATGAACATGATAATAATTACATAAAAAAAATACAACTTTCTTGTCTCATTTTTTCAATTAAGTACACACATGCAAAAACTTTCACTGTCTTTTTGTTTTTCATCTTTCCATGTATCTTGCCCCCACACAATGCTCAAGCACTTGAATGCTGAGTTTTGACATCCTTAGATGAAATAGTGATCTTTCACTATTAGTCATTCTCTTTACACTCTGTTTCTATATTTTTGTTCATACTATTTAAACAGTCTAATGTTGTATTTGGAGATGAAAAATCCAAAAAAGAAAAAGGAAATAAAGAAAAAAATAATAATAAATTATTTATAACACATGTTTTAATTTTAAATCTGGTGAGATAATTATTAAGTTCTATCACCACATTTAAAAATTATTCGTTTTAAAATTGAAGTTATGAATTACATTACAATTACAATGTTATTCTTAAAAAATTATATAAATCATCATTAACGATTATTAACCGATATTGAACTTAATATACATAAAATAAGAAAGTTAAATCTCTCTTACTACCTTATTATTATTTTTTTGTATTTTACTTTTCATTCTTTTAATAGATTGTAGATATGTCCCCAAACAATGCAATGACACGTTTAATTTTAAAATAGGTGGTTAATCTTAATCATAATAGATTGTTATTAATATTAGTATTTGTAATGAATAATATTAGTATTTAAAATAACTAAAATAATGAATAATGAATATATATCTCCCTTCTCTTTTGAACTCTTCAAAAAAGCATTATGCTATTATCTAAAGTAAGTATATTTTTATTTCATCATACTAGTAAAATAATAGTTTTCTTTCTTTTTGTTTTTTTCTCTTTCTCTCTTTATTTAACTAACTTCAAAATTCATATAATTTTTTCACATATTTTTATTCTCTCTGGTCGTATTTTTGAATTACATCTCATTTCTAATCAAAGACTTTAATTTCATTCTTCTTCTCTAGAATTCAAATATATACGAACTTTACTAGCTACACATATACATGTGAATTGTTGGTTTGTTTACCAGACTTAGTCTTCTTAACAAATGAGTCTTATTTATCTACTGTTGTATGTTTGGTATAACCAGCAGTTAAACGAGTTCCCTACCAATTAAAAGTTAAAAGAATTAAAATATATAAAATAAAAAAATAACCAAAATAAGCAATTATACCTTTTATCTCTTTTTTGAAAATTATTTCTTATTAATAATTAATCAGTTTTTATGCTATAATAAAATAAAATAAAAAGTTAATAAAAACAAAAGAGCTTCACGAACTTGTCTGTTAACGTAAAAATAATCCCCTTAACCCACATGTTAGACGAATTAACTTAATAAAACTCACACTTAACGTAATTTAACATTCACAAGCATAATATTTTGTGGATATCTGTTGCTAAATTTTACTTAAAGAAATAAAATAAAAATCATTGAAAAATAATAATAATAATAATAATAATTGATTATGATGTAACAAAAAATATAAGAAAACAAGAAAATAGTAAAATAAAAAAGACTTAAAATCCTTAATAAATTATAAACTTTTGTTTAAATCCCTATCCTAATATTATTTTTTAACCAAATTTTAATTTTTTTTATTCAATCAACTTATTTTTTTTTATTGTATAAAACAGCTCATATTCATATAATTACTTAAATTATCGTGAGACGGATATGATTTAACGTATGTACATTCTTCGGTACTTTAAAAAGTGTAATACATGTTTTAATTAGACTGGAAGGTGAACAGTGAAATGGATACAAATAATAAAAATACTTAATTTATTAATTATTTAAATTAAAAATATATATGAAACGTGTCTACCCAAAATAAAGAATAATATGAGAGTATTAAAAATGGTTTTGCGGAACCCACGATTGGGTGAAACCAACCATGTATCTACAAAGTGCGGCACATCACGTAAGATGTTGAAAAATTGGTGGCATGGATACGCCAAATTTCACCACTGCCTCATGCTGCACTCATCTTCTTCTTAACAATGGGTGGAATACAAATCTTAATCCAACACATTCCAAGGATTGTGTCAGCAAAACCCATTTTTAATAAAACAACTACTTTTGTAACCTTTTTTTTTTTTATTTGTGTTTCGACATCAAATTCATAGGATAAGGGAGTTTAGGATTTGTGTTTTGAAATATGTTTTTATTTTTTTTATCAGAAAAATAAATAAAATAAAATGAGATATTTTAGGTATACTAAGCATGTCTCTAGCGAACAGTCGCTTGGTCCACATGGCTAAAGCCCAAGTCAACCTACTAAAGGGACTTCCGAAAGGGAAAAAATGTACGTTTTTCATTCAATCATAGAATGCTCGCTAAGCACCATCGCTGACCTGAGCGTCGGAGTGCAATCGCAGGTACCCCACCGACCGACCGGAGCACGCGAGGAGGAAAAGAGGTTTGAAGAATAGAACAATCAAGAGCAAAGAAGGATCATGTATCGCGTGGATCAGCATTACTCAGCCTTCCAATATCCACATAGGTACACTACCAACTAAGGATTCCACAAACATTGCACTACAGATCAAGATAAAATCCCAGGACAAGATATAGAAACCCAACAAATACAGTTACATCAACTCCCAAAAGAGATCACACTCTCGATCAAGGACATACATCCAACAACTAAATAAGGTCTTTGCGATCATGAAGTACCATAATCAAGTGCCAAACTCGACAAATTAATACAAGACATAACATCCAACAACTAAACGATATCTTTGTCTCCGGCTGAATTGTACCAAATAACCAATTACCTTAACAAACGGTATTAATATTTCGAGTTTAAATTTATTGAAATAAAGAATAATCCCGTTGGTTCTTGGTAGTGATGGGAAAAAGAATAGTGGCAGTGGCGTGAATACAGGGCAACCCTAGTGGCAAAAGAAAACAAGGGTTGTGTGTGTGACAGAGAGAGAGAGAGAGAGTGATGGCTGAGAAAGATTGACAGTGACATGCACGCACTGAGTACTGTTACACTATGGTCACTCACCCGCTGGAAGGAGGAGGTGTGCAGGAAGCGAAATGAAAGAAAGAAAGAAAGAAAGAAATGTGTTTGGAATCGATGCTGCACTGCAATACCTACGAATACACTATACCCTCTCTCGACTAGGCTTTCTGTTGTGTTCTTTCTGACGTTATTCTATTGTGTGACCTTACTGCAATTAAGACCTACACTTGTGCACTTTATTAGGGATTGTTCCTTTTGCTGTCTTTTCTTTTTATGGTTCTTTTTACTTTTCTTCCTTCCTCCAATACACCAACAAAATATTCAATCAATCCCTTCACAATTTTTAATATATTTTCTCATTCTCTCTGTACAGAAGATTTTCAATTCAGATCCAATTAACAAAATCTCATCTTACCCTTTATTCTCTTTCACCTCAGAATTCCCCCTTTTTTTCTAAATTCTCCTGTACCAAACCAACTCTGATTATCTCCTAAACCGCATTAACGAATCTTGAAATGGCCACATGTACATTGAACTAAGAAGAAAAAGGTGTTTTACTGAGATTAATGTTAAAGTTTGCAATGGTGTGATATGAGTGGATGGAGAAGATTCTGATGTGTAGCTGAGAAATAGGGTGGGTATGTGTTGTAGGTTGAAGAAAGAATATAAAGAAGAAATTTCATAGAAAGGAACATTGGACGATCCTTCAGTCACCTTGACCATTCATTTGCTTAGTGACATTAAAGCGTCTAAAGACGTGGGGTCTAATTCAGATGCAAGATGCTTTTCTATATACTATTTCTCTACTTATAACCAACAAGAGAATATCAAGTTGCTACTGGGGGGATTAATTTCTCTTCTTCTCTGTAAAATATATTCTCCTTAACTAAGTTCAAATTCTTTTAATCTATATTTTAAAGAATTTGCTTTTTTTATTGTTTTGAACTAGAGGTGTACTGTCATATCTTATTGGTATGGCTGAATCAAGATTTGTTCCTTTTGCCACCATTTTTCTGGATAACACATTATTCAATTCAGACATCTAACCATTGTTGACACACTTTGCTTATGGAGTTTATATTCATTTGAGAAGACATCTAACTTCATAATGTTGTGGACTTAGCTAAATGGGAAACTTACAATACCAAAATTGACATTGTCTTCTATCTTTTTTTTTCTCTTTCTGTTAAACCAAAAATCCTCCCTACACTCTTTAGATTTATGCCACTTATGCCTTTTACCTTTCCGTTCAAAGTTGGATGGTTAATCCACAGTAAGAAAATTTCGTTCTTGATTTCATTGAGACCAATTTAGATGTTGATCAACTCTTTTTCTTCACCTTCTTTCTTATCCTTGACCCAGACAAAAGTTCCCCACAAAATATTGAAGTTCATATATTTACTATAAGATTACAAAAATAATTATTTTTTCATGTTTTCTAACAAGAAAAAGAGCCATTTAAAAATACTTAGAATTTAGTAAATGCTGAGTAAGGTAACACTCCAATAAAAATTATTAACTAAAAATAATTTTAAAGATAAAAAATAATTAGTTATTATATTGAATAAATTAGATATTATTGTAGAGATTAAAAAATTATTAATATTTTTTTAATTAATTTATAAGTTGGAATATAATTAGGTACCAAATCTAAGGATCGAGAAAAATAGTCTTAAAGTAGAAGTGGTACAATTAAAACGATACATGAATATTTTTATTAAAGTTAAAATAGTATATAAATAGAAATTCAGTTATTCATGTCTTATTTTACAAGAATCACTATTTCTTTAAAAACTTTTTTTTTTCCTTTAATCTACCTTCTCTCTAATATTTTGATCTCCTTGCTCATCAGTTTGATGACTGGAATCCGCCATCAAACTCTTAGTAGTGAATACTACAAGACTGTCTAATCAGAATCTTTAATAGAATAAGTTCAATTTTTGCTATTATCTTTGAGTCAAATTTTGAACTTGTTAGGTTTGTCTCTGAATGTGACTCTTTTAGCTTTAGGGTTAATCTCTGTTAGCTTAGGATCCTAATAATATAGTTAGATTTTTTTTATCATAATTATGTGGTGCAGGTTAGGCTACCTTTAACCTTTTGGTAGATTTGGAGCTCTTAGTAAGCATCTGCTCAAGTTTAGGTAAGGGAAACAAGTCTTCTTCTTTTCAATAGAACCCTAGGTTAGAATATCTAAATGTGAGGGTGATGTGGTCACCAATTCCAATTTTGCTTGCAAAATTGTCTTTTCTAAGAGTAAATTAATATATTGACTGAAATGGTTAATTTTGAATATTATATATTGATTTTAAAGTGAATAAGTTATTGAAAGTGTTTGTGGTTGAGAATTGAAAGTGTTAGAATGGTAATATAAATGAGTTGAATTGTATTTGAATTGTGAATTACATAAAATGTGATGTTTGATGACAATTGGTTGTTTTATTTTAGACGAAGATTGATTTAAAGAGCATATATGAGTGAGAACTATCAATTGAATGTGTAGATTTATAAGTTGAATGAAATTTTAGTTCAGAAATATAATAGGTAAAATAGGTTTATGAAGATTTTTTCTGCATATCTCGCTCAGACGAGAATAAAATGAAAAGATGGGGTGTTATCAGGTCTATTTTCGCCCAAACAAGAAGAAATCTCGCTCAAGCAAGATTTGGGATGAAATTATAGGTGCTCTCGGGTTCAATCTTGCTCAAGCAAGAGAATTTTCGCTTGGGCGAGACTCATTTTCGCTCAAGTGAGATGATTTTCGCACAAGTTAGACTCTATAAAAAAAAAAGAAAAAAAAAAAAAACTTTAAGTCAATGCACGAATCTTCCAAGAGTAGAGTCAAGTGTCTGAATATGTTGGTCCGTAGAATTCTAACATAAGAAATGTGAATGATGTTTTATGATAAACACTTGACGGTCTGAAAAATTGTATGCGATGAATTATATTTGTTAAATTGAAATTATATAGAATTATTTCATAGCTAGTTTACCCTATTATTTGTTGTGTTTTGTTTTCTTTATCTGTGATGATGTGTTTTTACATGGGAGCAGATGATGTTACATGTAATAGAGTTCCTCAGTGAAGAGTTGGAGGATGGGAGGAATTTAATTTGAATGCTTTGTTTTTGTTGTGTATATATATTAAAATCACTACGAAGAGGGATATTTTTTTGAGATAAAATTGTGAGATAGTTGTATATGTTCATAGGTTAATTAGATATTGCTCTTTTTTATTTTATTAAATATGGATAAAAATAGGGATGTTAAACCAAAATTTTAACTACCAACTACTTTAGATTTTTAAATTGAAGTTAAAATTTGGTTAGCTAATTAAATATCAATAAATTAATTAGATACTAATAAATTAATAGAAACTACTTTAGACACTAATAATATTCTAGTCTGTAAAATAATATTATATCTAATTTAATCCATATAATAATTAATTATTTTTTATCTTTAAAATAATTTTTTTTAATAATTTATAATTTAATCAATATAGTAATTCATTATTTTTTGTTTTTAAAATAAATGTCTATTTAATGATATTTTAGTAGTGTAAGTAGGTTATTAACTTAAATTTTAATTAATATAAAGATGTTTGTAAATAAGTTAAAAATAGCCTATTTTATCAACTTATAATTTAAATCTATAAGGTAGAAGTTACTTCAATTAGTTTATAACTTATGATTATTTTGGTAAAGTCAATGAACTATGTTTTAAAAGTATTTAGTAAATAATTTAATTATAAGTATATAACTTCATACTTTTTATATTACTTTATTATTTCTCATGTAATTCAAACTAAAAAGATTAATATTTCAAATTGAATAAACTAATGTTTCATTTCATGATAGTAACTGAAAATTAAATGCAAAAAGAACAATGGTTTAAATTCAAAAAATAAAAATTTGATTAATACTCATTAGATTAACTCATTTAAATAAAATTATTTCTTCAAATAAAAGAGACACGTATAACTTTTAAAATAAAAATAAAAATACTAAAATTATTTACAAAGAATTTAATTATTTTAATAAATCTTTTAGTACTTCTATTTATTTTTTAAAGTTTGTATATATTTTTTTATATTTGAACCTGTTATTTTATGTAAATGAGTTTATCTAACAAGTATTAACAAAATTTAATAATTTTTATTTATTTTTTAAAATTTATTTATTTATTCTTAATTTAAATTACTGTTATATTGAATTTCCTTTTTATAAATTTTATTGATATAATTTTCATGTAACATCACGTAATGCAACATTTTTCACCACAATTTGTAATGTTAAATATTTTTTTTTTGAATTTTTCTCTTTGCTTATGGAGTCTTATATTAAAGAGAATAATAAATAATAATCAATTGCATATTTTCAATCTCAAAACAAGAGGCCCGTTAGTGGCCCAATCTAGGTTGAGAAATAGTCAGCGCCTTCAGTTACATGCCATTGACTGTTTCTTCATGCATCTCCGTAAGTTCTTCTGTCATCTCATACAAAACGTGAAATACCTTTTTATCATTTTTACGTATTCCAAAATATAATAGAAATGTATTTTTGGAAATATGAAAAATTATGGAGGTGAGAGAATAATATATAGAGGTGCAAGAAGATATATCCCATGCAATTCAGTTCAGAATAGTTTGATGCAATTGCTTCCTGCACCATATCACTGCACCCAATCACAGGGGAAAAACCCAAAATACCCTTAAAAAATGGGTTGCATATAAAATTACATTATGGACCCCCTTTTCCAGAACACAATAATCTCTTTTGGATAAATTTTTCTGGAATTTATTATTTTCAGTTCTGAATTTTTTTTTCTGGATTTTTATATCCGAAACACAAAAATCTCTTTCGGATTTATTTTTTCAGAATGCATTATTGTCAATTCCAGATTTTCATTTCAATTATAAAGGGTATTTTTGGAATTTTTGAAATTATGTTGGATGCAGGTTCAAAAGTGTTGGGTGCAGGGAGCATTTGCCATAGTTTGAACCATATTGACGGCCCAAATGTAGATAAGAATAGCCTTTGCCCCATCAAAGTATATTTAGATTTTCTCAAAAAACCCTATTTTTAACACCAGTACACAGTGTAATAATTTTAAAAATTAATCAAGATTATGTAATGTAAAAATAAAAATATAATACTTTTAAAACTAAAGGAGGGATTGTGTAGGATTTTTAAAAAATTGGAGACTTTATGTAATTTGAACAAATTTCAGAAAATGCTAATGTAATTTATTTTATTTTCAATCATGTTTGAGCTTCATCTTTATTATTTTTGTCAGTATAAATTGCATGTAATTTAATGCTTGTGTGTTCACATGTTTTAAGTAGTAAAAGCACACTTACCACAATAAGAATAATAACAACAGTTTTATGAAAGAAAAAAAAAAAAGAGAAAAGGTTATCAAAATGTCATGACTAAAGATAAATTGGTATAAAAAAGGTATACATAAAAGGTAGTTAAAAAACATATCTTTTTATATATTAGTATATGCGGTTTAAAAACTGATCAAATTTTACAAAAGAAAAAAATTAAATAAAACTCGTTTTATTTAATTTTCAAAAAATTTATATTTTTTATATTTTTTTTATAAATAATACTTATTTTCGTATATTCTTAGTAAAGTGACATTTATTTATTATGAAAGAGAATATGACATAAATGCAATATACGTCAATAGACTAATAATTAAAAAAGGACAAAAGCAAAATTTAAAATATTTTATCGGATACAAGTTTATTATTAGATTTATTAATTCTTATATATAAAAAACAAATGAAACAAATGTAGTAATTTGCTTAACACGAGCATGAACCGGATGTTGTTGCTACATAGAGAATTTTTATATTTCATTTCACTTTATTTAAGATCCCTATTTTTATCCATATTTTATAACCATATGGAATATATATAATTCTATAATGTTTCAAAATATCTTTTTTTTATAAAAAATTTAAATATTTACATAAAATTAAAAAAAATATTTAAAATAAAATAAACATTTTCATTCTTGAGTTTCTCACTTTAGTTTTATCACTTGTAACATCAGCTGCTCATGTGTAAATACATGATCATAACAGATTAAAGAAAGCAAACACAAAACAAAAAGGAGGGTAAGCTAGCTATTTTTAAAACTTTTAATGTAATTATAACTTTAAATATCAACATAAAATCATCAATTTTCATACATTTCCACAAACAATCAAGTGTCTACCATAATTCATCTTTTTCATGTCAGACTATTACTTACTCACAACACATTCACACTTGACTATACTTTTGGAAGACTCATGTATTGAAATTAGTATCCAGAGATTTGCACATGTCATACTACTTCGTTGTGAAATTCACATAGTCATGCAGATAATGATCTCAATATCTCATTATATCATCATCCCATATGACAAGACATTACAAAATAGAACAATAGAACAAAGATGAATAAAAGAGAACAAAGATGAACAAAAAAGTAAACGGAAGACAAAGGATATGAGAATGAATATCTCTTCTTTCTTGTTATTCAAATCAAAACAAATGGTCTGAATATATACAAGTAGTACACTCATTCTAGGTTTAACTAAAGAGGAAAAGAATCAA
>Ga0123342_1007671_pt1 | contig 14124 bp, 10 predicted proteins | sample Turbeawhitnodule_FD_89960 | JGI IMG/M metagenome (GOLD analysis project Ga0123342, IMG submission 89960) | Root nodule microbial communities of legume samples collected from Mexico - Turtle bean Mexico white nodule | ecosystem: Host-associated > Plants > Roots > Nodule | place: Mexico: Nepantla...
AGGGCCGAAGGAGAAGCAGGAGGACGAAGAGAACCTCAGTTCACTACCCAGTCACCTGACCGACCGAAGGAAGGAGAAGAAGACTTCAACAGTTCTCTAGGTCCCATCTCCCTAGCAGGAACATTATCTATTTATTTTTATTGTTACGCGAAACTTTCTAATTATTCCAAAAATTACACCAATCATTTATAAAAACAATAACATAGACGAATATTTTTAAAGACTAGAAACTTTACTAACATTTAAACACTCTCATTGATAGAGGAAGAAACAATTTCTCACATAAAGGTTTCCATCCAAAACAAAAGAAAATTTATTTAATTATTTATTTTATTAAAGTAATGAATAAATTATTTTTTATTTACTAAAGGCTAAAGTTGTTCAATTAAAAGAAGTTATTTATTTTATTTATATATCTTAATAAAAAGAAGTTATTTATTTTATTAAATAAATAAATTATTTTTTAATCTGTGAATAAAGTTATCTCATGAAAAAATCACACTAACAAAAGTTAACAAATGATATATCCTAATTAAAAGAAGTTATTCAATTATCTATTTTATTATATTAAAATATAATGTTATATTTGTTTATAAGTTATGTAATGGTTAGAGTGTTCGTCATCTTGGTCCAAGCATATGAAGAGGTCAATTCGGCGATTGGGTCAAGAGGGCAAATCAGGAGCTCAGTCCAGATGTTGGTTGACCTAGGGAAGGAAATTAAGATAAAAAAATAAAGAGATATTTTATCTTCTTGTTATAATACATATGTTAATTAAAAGTTGTTGAGAATAAAAGAGTGAGCATCCGAGAATAATGGTGCACATATAAACAAAATATTTTTCTATTGTTAGCACCTAGAGATAAGAGGTGCGCATGAACAGGTGGTCTTTTGTTATGATTAAATGCTTTTAATTGAGATTATATTCTCGTGAGTAAGAGTTGGTAAAGAGATAAGCTATAAAAGGGGTTGAAGACCCTGAGTAAAGGTACGCTATTTCTGAGTAGTAGAGACTGAAACTATTTTACATAAAGAAAGCTCTCACTGACTTCATCGTCGGAGTCCTGTCAACAGGTACAACCCCCTTTGTCCCCATGGAGTCGCGTTCCAGAGCAGCAAGAGGAGATAGAGCAGATGCGGAGCTCTCCATCAAGGCCAACCAAGGTCTACCAGCGAGAACATTTGGCGCCCACCGTGGGGCCCGATAAAATTTGATCCCATCCGCCTTCGTGTTTGATCCTTCTGATGTGATGAGGAACACGAGGCAAGCACCGCAGGGATATGAAGGAAGCGATGCCCCCGACTCACAGCAACTCATGGAGACCATGAGAGCCCTCTAAGAAGCAAACAAAGAAGCCAAGGTTGAGCAGGAGAGGCTACGAGCAGAAGCCCGAGCTGAGCAAGAGCTTCTGCAACAACGCTTGATGGCAGTGGAGGAACATGCGCAGATCAACGAGGAGTTGCATAAAACTAATGAGAAGTTGCGAAAGAGTTTGTAGCAACATGATCAACGCTCCAACAGGGAGCGACATCTTACCTTACTAGTAAGGGATACTCCCAAGTTATTCTCATAGGAGATCATGAAGGAGGTCGTACCACTTCACTATATCACACCCAATATCGCCTTTTTCATGGCGTTCAATGCTCAGATAATCATCTCTAAAGCAACGGATGTCGTTCGGTGTAAGATGTTTGTGGGCACCCTTACTGGTATGACCCTCCAATGGTTCAATGGGATTCCCGATGGTCACGTTACTTCTTTCTCTCAGTTCTCCAGGTTGTTTAGAGAACAGTTCTCCAAGTTGTTTAGAGAACAGTTCTCCACCAACAAAGTCAAACCACCGAGATTGTATGACCTCTTCGACGTGAGACAAAGGGAGGGAGAGTTGTTGAAGGATTATTTGAACAAGTTCAATGCGCTTATAGTAAGATTGCAAACGCACGATGAACAGATGATGATCGTCGCTTTTGAGCAGGGGATGGTAGCTAGATCGTTCAGTGATTCGTTGATCAGGAGTCCAGCAGAGATGTTTTTCGAGGTGCATGAACGAGTTGTCGCCCATATTAAGGCGAAAGAATGGAAGCTCGCATTCAAGACAACCTAGGCCTAAGGAGAACAACCGAGCTCGACCCTTGCAGGTCAACGAAACCTCTGTCGACAAGAGAGCGGGGTCGAGGTACATTGCTTATGTGGCCAAGAGAGATGAGCTCAAGATGAAGGCCAGGGAAGAGTCAACAACTCGACCCAGGTTTTGTGTATCCTATAAAGAGCTCCTGAGCATTTTGGGAGTTGCGAACAAGCTGAACTTTCCCCAGAAGATGGATCGAAACGTAGGATCGCAGAGGGATGCCTGGTGCGAGTTCCACAAAGCATTCAGGCATAACGTAGAGCGATGCATAGCCTTGGGTCACCAACTGGCTGACCTATTCAAGGATGGGTTCTTGAAGGAGTATCTCGAGGACAACTAGGAAGGACCGTAGAGAGAGGTCGCCCTCAGGGACTTGACACATGAGACATCGGTCCACTGAGAGTTAAATACCATCTCAGGAGAATTTTCTGGAGGAGGAAGCTCGGCTACCAAACATAAATGGTATGTCCGGGCAGTGATGTCTCTGGAGGCGAGGAGACCTGACCATACTCCGGAGTCCGATCTATGCTTCACGAGTTCCGACCTAGAAGATGTGTTTCCCCACAACAATGATCTGCTGGTGGTATCAGTCGTCATTGTGGGACGAAACAGAGTTTTGATTGATCAGGGGAGTTCGACTGATGTGATGTTTAGGGAGACGTTCGTTAATTTACATTTATCCCCTAGCTAGTTGAGGTTATACGATGGGTATTTGGTTGGCTTTGCAGGAGATTAGGTAAATGTGTGAGGGTACATTGAGCTGAGGACGACCTTCGCTGATGAAAACACGGCCATAACCATTACCATCAGGTATATTGTTGTTAACGTGTCTTATGCTTACAACTTGCTTTGAGGTCGCCCCTCCCTAAACAGGTTGGGAGCGGTAGCCTCAATAGCTCATATGAGGATGAGGTTGCCTTCTACTGATAAAATATAATGTTATATCTCTTTATAAGTTATGTACTGGCCAGAGTGTTCATCACCTTGGTCCAAGCATTTGTAGAGGTCAGCTCAACGATTGGGCCAAGAAGGCGACTCAGGAGCTTAATCTAAATGTTGGTTGGCCCGAGGAAGGTAATTAAGATAAAAGATAAAGAGATATTTTATCTTCTTGTTATAATACGTATGTTAATTAAAAGTTGTTGAGAATAAAAGAGTGAACACCCGAGAATAATGGTGCACATATAAACAAAATATTTTCCTGTTGTTAGCACCTAAAGATAAGAGGTGAGCGTGAACAAATGGTTTTTCTGTTATGATTAAATGCTTTCAGTTGATATTATATTCTCGTGAGTAAGAGATGTTAAAGAGATAAGCTATAAAAGAGATTGAAGACCCTGAGTAAAGGTACGTTGTTTCTTAGTACTAGAGACTAAAACTGTTTTACATAGAGAAAGTTCTCACTGACTATATCGTCGGAATCTTGTCAACAGGTAGAGTCCTCTGTCCCAACGGAACTGCGTTCCAGCGCAGCAAAATGAGACAGATCAGAAATGGAGTTCTCCATTAAGGTCAACCGAGTTCTACCGACGAGAACAAGTTATATAATGATATAAATAATTTTATACTTTTTTGAGTAATTTATTAAAAGGTAGATTTACATTAAAAGATTTCTTTCCCCAAACTACTACACAAAGACCAAAAACATTAATATTCTTCATTGATGAGACAGAGAAAAGCAAAAAAAAATAAAAATGAAAGAAACATTCCATGTGTGTAGTGTGTGCACTATATCATCAATCATTAACACGGTTGGTGAAAACTTAACGGACCAAATTGAACTTTTTAAAAAAAATTTGGGACCAAATTGAGTTTTTTTAAAACCACTATATTGAATTGAATATTGACCTAAAAGTAGGAACACAAAGATAATTAAATCTAAAAAGTAATACAATTATATATATATATATATATATATATATATAATTTTATAAAAATAGTATTACAAATTTATGTAACTATTACTTTTAAAAATATATATTTTTAATTATTTTTAAATAAATAACTTTTTATTTGTTAAAGGAAAAAGTTATTTTGATCCAATTTAAAGATGACACTGACTAATATTAAAATATGACACTAACTAATAGTATAAAAAAAATCTGGGATAAAAAAGTAAATGCAAAATAAGGGTTTTGTTAAAATTTAATTTCTGACGAAGATCCATGCGCTAAACGTCCTAAATTTTATTTGGACTGTGTGAGTTACTGTCCATTTAGGAAATTATTTTAGGTCATTTTCATTTTGTCTCGTGAAAAAGATAAATCGAAACACATAGAGACGTTGGACACTGTAACGGCTACATTTTGTTTGAAATTTCAAAACCCTCAAACCCTCCGTCGTTTCTTCTTCATCCACCAAATATTTTCATTTTCTTCATTTCTATTTTCTACCTCTTCTTGCGGTATTCTTTCTTGTTTGTGTTGCAAAATTGGATCGCAGATTCAACCCGAGAGTTTCAATAAAATCTTTCTTCTCAATTCTTTCTGGGTTTTAATTTCTCATATTCAAATTTTCCGCCATGGCTCCAACCCCTTCTTCCAAACAAAACCACCCCACCCAGATGAAGACACCACAGTCCAAGCACCGTCTCAACTTCTATGGCCCCAAATCAACACTACAAATACACCCTTCTCCCAACCCCAATTCTGCTGCAAACAAGGAACCCCCTCCTGAACACCCAATTGAAGTAGTTGCCAGAATCCGTGACTACCCAGATCGAAAGGATAAGCCTTTGTCTGTTCTTCAAACCAGTTCCAACTCGAGTTCTATCCGGGTTCGAGCTGATTTTGGGTACCGGGACTTCACCCTTGATGGGGTTTCTGTTTCTGAGGAAGAGGACCTGGATGTGTTTTATAAGAAATTTGTGCAATCAAGGATCAATGGGGTTAAGCTTGGGGACAAGTGCACCATCATGATGTATGGACCAACTGGTTCTGGGAAGAGTCATACCATGTTTGGGTGCTCAAAGCAGGCAGGGATTGTGTATAGGTCTCTTAGGGACATTCTTGGAGATGGGGATAATGCAGATGGAGATTCTTCGGGTGATTCAAGAGAAGAGCATCTCGGGTTGGGGACTTTTGTTCAAGTCACAGTTTTGGAGATTTACAACGAGGAGATTTATGATCTGTTGTCCACCAATGGAGGAGGTGGGGGAGGAGGATTTGGATTTGGCTGGCCTAAGGGGGGTAGTGCTTCAAAGGTAATATAGTCTATGTTATTTCATCACTTTTATGGCTCTTGTGTCTGCAGGTTTTTGTGCTCCAGATATTATCTGAGAAATGTGACTTATCTTTAGGATTTCTACTTGGGGTTGCTTTCATTGTATACTCATGAAATTTTCATGTTGTTACTTACTTTCATAGCTTTTACGAAATTGGCTGGCTGATTTTTTTTTTTGGCACATTTTGTTCTCAATTTTTGCTGGGCTGTGTCTATGTGTGTTACTCTTTAAGAAGAGCTTGTGAGACATTTCTTACTTTAGAGAAAAATTTCGCTTGTTGGTGTTGTTTCTCCGCAAAAAAAGATCAATCTTGACATGGAAAAACATGTTATCCAAAATTTTGTAACATTTTTTGTATGTTCCCTTTCAATGGAATTTAATGGCTGATTGGAACTCGTTAAACCAGTGATTTTTTTCTCGTAGATATCGTGGTCATTATCAGCAAAATGAAACATCTATCGATTTTGTTTTCCAAAATAAAATTATCTGTCATTGACAGATGTTAGTTTTGGAAGTATTAGCTGAACAGTTGCTCTTTGATTTGATTGTCTGTCATTGACATATGGACGGGGTCCTTTCTTTCTTTTGCTTTTGTACTTGTAGGTGAAACTTGAAGTGATGGGGAAAAAAGCTAAGAATGCTACCTATATATCTGGAAATGAAGCAGGGAAGATCTCAAAAGAAATTCATAAGGTGGAGAAACGGAGGATTGTTAAAAGCACACTTTGTAATGATAGAAGTTCCAGAAGTCACTGCATGGTATGATTGCTTTGATCGAAGGCTTTGATTAAATTTTTTAAGCCCCTCTTTTGTGGAAATTGATTATACATCTTCTATTCTGATCAGGTAATCCTTGATGTACCAACTGTGGGAGGGAGGCTAATGCTCGTAGACATGGCGGGATCAGAAAATATTGAACAAGCTGGTCAAACTGGATTTGAGGCCAAAATGCAGGTAACCTTTTTGCATTTTGATTTTCTTTTCTGAATCATGTAGTTCTTTGCTGATTATTCTACTCTCAATGAAATTTTAGACTGCAAAAATCAATCAAGGAAATATAGCGCTGAAGAGAGTGGTGGAGTCCATCGCAAATGGCGATTCACATGTGCCATTTAGGGACAGCAAACTTACCATGCTTCTGCAGGTAAATATTATTGTCTTTCTAATTCTGTGAAATATTGATGCATGTTCTGTTACTTGAAGTTTTATTGATGCAATGCGAGTATTTGTTCTTCTTTTCCTTTTTAAGGATTCCTTTGAAGATGATAAGTCAAAAATTCTAATGATACTGTGTGCAAGTCCTGATCCTAAGGAGATACACAAGACAATCTCTACACTTGAATATGGGGCAAAAGCAAAATGCATAGTCCGTGGTCCTCATACTCCAGTCAAGGATGACGAATCCTCTTCTGCTGTCATTTTGGGATCAAGAATTGCTGCAATGGATGAATTTATCTTGAAGCTACAAATGGAAAACAAGCAAAGAGAGAAAGAGCGTAACGAAGCGCACAAAAAGCTTTTGAAGAAAGAAGAAGAAATTGCTGCATTAAGAAGTAAATTGAACCTTGCAGAAGGAAAAGGAACTAAGCCAAGTGAGGAGGAAATTAACCTGAAGGTAAATGAACGAACTCGGCTTCTAAGACAAGAGTTGGAAAAGAAGTTGGCTGAGTGCCAAAGAATGACAAACGAGTTTGTTGAATTGGAGAGGAAGAGAATGGAGGAGAGGATACTACAGCAGCAGGAGGAAGTTGAAACTCTGAGAAGGAGATTGGAAGAAATTGAGTTGCAGCTATCTTGTTCAAGGCAAGGGGGGAATAGTGAGGAAAATGAGTCAAAAGACATGGAATCAAGTGGGTTTATGAGAAGGCTATTGCGCGTTTACAAAAGTGAGGAGGATCCTGGAATGGTGAAGTCCATGGATTTGGACATGGACGACCAAGAACCCCTTGGCCGTGAAGTGAACATCGTTGGAGGAGTTATGTGTAGGACTGATTACAATGTTAAGCAAGACTTTTCAAACCAACCTTGTCCAAATACTTTGAATGGTGGAAAAGATGATTTTGCACCCAACTTTGGGCAAAGGGTATGCCTTAGTACAGTATATGAGGAAGAGGGAGAAGGAGACGAAGACAAAGGGGGTGATGAGGAAGTGGAGAAAGAAGTGATAGAGGAAACCAGGGTATGTAGTGTTGAAAAGCCAAGTGCTGCAGGCTCCTTGGCAACATTAAATCTGTCTAACACGAGTCCACAGAAAGAGGATTGTTGTATCAATGTGGATGACAAGGATCTTGGGCCTTCTAGACTACTGAGAATTCAAAACATATTTACTCTTTGTGGCAACCAAAGAGAGTTGTCCCAGAACATTGGAGCTCCAGTTCCAACAAAAAAGAGATCTGATGAAACTTTAGAGTTTTCTCCTGCCAAGACAACTGACAAGGATTCCGTTTTCAAAATCTCTAACAAGGAGAACTTCGAGCCACATAATGTTTTGGGGAATTAGCTCTAATTGTGTTTGTGCTGAAAAACGAAAAAATTGTACTGCATATGACGTTTCCTCCTGGAAACATGACACCTTGGTATTAATTCTGTCTTTTTGCGGTTTTCATCCGTTTGTAGTTTGTAGTTTGTAGTTATGTACAACTTTGTTCTACGAGTAGTATATATCTATGACCAATTCTTTGTGTTATTTGGTCAGGGTTTGCATATGAATGTTTATAAAATAGATTGAGTAAAGTCAGTTTATAACCAATTTATCCTTATGATGGGTTTTGAGGTTGAAAATCAATTATACCTCAGAAAAGTTCATATTTGATAATCAAACAAATTTGAGCGAATTAAAAAATGAATACCATCCAATCCATGCACACTGAAGGTGATTCTGCGCAAATTACTTTGGTCGATAAGGGTGCACTTTATAGCAATGTAAAAAATTGTTACATGTTTTGGTAACAATTGAATCCAGAGGATCCAAAATAGCCAGTGACACTATTACAAAAAAGGAGGAACTGAAAAAAAAGAAATATAAAAGGTTGACATTGAATTGAAGGGATTGAAGTCGTCAGTCAGAACACCAGGCAGGATTGGTTATATACTTAGTATGTATTCGTATACGTATGTGGTAATTGATAATGGAAGATAATTAATTTCTGGCCCCTGAAATCTCTCTCTAAACTGAATCTGCTGCTGGTCCACACTATTACGGAAGATGTCACTGTCTCATTTCTCTTTCACTGTCACGGTTTCTCTATTGAGGCCCAGAATCTGCGAAGGGGAATTCAGTTAAGGATTCCCCCTTCGACTGTCTTCGTCCTCGTCCTGCCCTCCTCGACGAACCTTCTTTCTCCTCCGACGCCCTCCGGACGGACCCTCCCTCCTTGTCCTCCGACGACGACGTCTTCGACTTCCTGCGGCTCGAATGTTTCGATCCCGAAGCTGTCGGGGGTTTCTCTTCTTCCGATGAGTGACGGTTCATCTTTCTAGAAGATTCCGAGGACTGGTGTCGGCGGCTCGGCTTGGATCCCTCCGTCGAGCTCTCTCGGCTCGGAGAACTCGTGGAGGACTGGTTTTCAGTAGAGCGAGGCCTTGACTTTCGGCTTCGCTTCCCCTCGCCTTTGTTGCTATTAGCATCACTATTATTATCTGCATCATCACCATTGTCATCGTACCATGAATTACTCATCAATCTCTCGCATAACTACTTAGCACTATAAAATATGAAATTATTAACGATCCAACCTTCAGATGTGGCCTTCACGGGGTTTACCACTGTTCCAGATGAACCTTCTGGTGCTTCTTTGAATTCAGTTAGCTGCACAATTTCATTTTAATTAATCGAATTTTACGTTGGAGATTATTCTTTTTTTGGAATTGAAGCAGAGAAAGGAGAATGTACCCAGCTTGGTTGACTTGCTTTCGCGTTTTCAGCTCCAATGTGTGCCAAATGCTTTACGTCTGTTGGAAACCCAATCTCTATCTGCTTATCATCCTCTTCATCTGCAATCCAATTTTATTTTTGGTGTGTATGACAATGATAATGAAAATCGAATCTAAGTATACATATTTCCTGAGAGATGATGATGATAGAAAGAAGAGAAGAATATGATTACCAAATATTTGGGATATATATCTGAGTCCTTTGAGGAGGCCTTTCACCTGGCCTTTCACCTGGCCTTTCACCGCACCTGACGTCATTATTGGAGCTTTTTTATCTATCTTTGAACCTCAAAACTTTCACCTCAAAATCTGTTATAACTTCCAATCTTCGATGGAACCAGCTACAAATTTCTGAAACCGAAAACGGATCATACCATTTTACCGTCTAATTGTTTCATTCATTTGGCATTAACAACCAATCACTGAGACATTTGATAGATGAAAGATAAGAGTTGGTACCTGATCACCTCCAGGAAAAATGTTTGTTTGAATCAATCCTACGTATGATTTCCTCTCAGTTTGGCAGTGAAGAACAAATGGAATGTTCAAGACATGGGAAAAAAGTTTTGGAAGTTTTTGGTTGTTCTTGATTGGATGTTATGAATCGAGCATCCAACCCAAGAAGAGAGAGACTTCAGGTTGGAAAAACTCAAAAGTGTAAAATGAAAGCACCTGATTTTGATCTACCGCCCCTAATGGTGGCCAGGCAAATCAAAACCAGTAACTCAACATGTTTTTTGATGGAAGGCCAGACATGTTACGTTGTAATTTTCATCTCCATGCCCTAAATTTGGCATTAATCTTATTATACCTGTTAGTTCAACTGCGACAATAACGGGTTCAAAACCATCATAATCGTATGCCATTTGTCACTTTTCTGAACCTCAACAAAAATAAATACAAAACCATTCGGGGTTGTTTTTCATTACTCTTCTCTTTCACTTTCTTTTCTTTCCCCCTCCTACAAAAACACAAACAAAGCAGAATTTTGGGACTTCCCAACATCCATTTTTTTTCTATAATAGTAGTAATATGATTTCTTTTGGTTTCATTTATCATTAATTTTTGTTTTACTTCAGATCTCTCAACTTTTTCTACAACGTGGTGGAGTGAATGAGTGCATTTGATTAGATAACTAAATTAACTATCCATTTAATCAAATTTTATTTCATGCTGTAAATGTGATTATGAAATTTAATTATATGAATGAATTTAAATAGTTTGCTTTAAAATAAGCTACTAGGATAGCCTGTTTAGTTTGAGATTCTTTTCATTTAAAAATTAAAAGAGAAAGTTAGAGTAAGTATATTTTTAAAGAAAAAAAAAGTTCAAAAAACATTTTTTTTAATGAAGCAATCTTGAAAAGATTAAATATTTATTTCATGAGCTTTACTCTTATTTAATAAGTAAATATAGTTTTGAAATATTAACACACTCAAAAGTAAGGATTTTTAAGTGAATTTGAAAATACCTAATGATCTTATGCAAATCAAGTTTCAAATATACTTAATTTAGAAAAGAAAATATAGTGGGATAGGATAATAACATTATATAATAATGATGTATAATCATATTCAATATTTAATGCATGCAAGATGAAAAGCTAAATAATATTCGAATATAATATAAATTATGTTTAAATGATAATTTTTCATTAAAATTACAAAAAGTTTTCTAAAAGTTCACTATTAATTGATTTTTGTTTATAAAGTGTGAAATTTATTATAAATAAATAAATTTTAAATAATTATACAAATTTCTATTTTATTTTTATAACTGTTTTTATATTATAAAAATTATACGTAATATCTTTAAAATATTTATATTATTATTATTATATTTAATATTTTAATAAACAATATAATTTAATTTTGTGTTACTGTGATTATAAAAAATTGATATATATTATCATACAAACTAATATTAATTTGAAATAATTTTATTTACATAGTTACTTTTAAAATTATAAATAAATTAGATTAGTTTTGTAAAACTAATATTATGATGTAATTTTTTTCTTTAAAAATATATTTAAATGATAAAAGAAATTATTGTTTATATTTTAATAATTATCATTATAATTTTATATTATGTGTAAATATTATTATAAAGAGAAGAGAGAATTTATATTTTATCATGTTAAACCTATTCAAATTTCTCTTTAAGATAAAAAAAAAATACACTAAAATATGATAATTATCGTATTTGAGTCACTAGGTTTATGACTCTCCTTCTAAGGTAAAATGGTGTCTTGTCTATTAATGGGTTTTGCATTTTGCACCCTCATGAATTTAAATTTGCACTCTCATGTAATTTTAAATGATTAATTTGTCCTTCTGAAAATAAATGTTTAAATATGGGTGGTAATATGTTGTTTTGGAGCATTTTTCAGGTTTAGAGCGTTGGTGGTGGCTCACAGTGGTTGGTGGTTGGAGGCAGATGTTAAAGGTAGTGATTGGTGTGCTTGGTGGCTGGCGATGATGCCGGTTTAGTTGAAGGGTGGTTGTTGTAGTGATTTTGATGAGTCTTAATTTTTCATTTTTCAATTTGAGTTTAAGAATGTACAATCCGGTGACATTTTGGATTGTACATTCTGGAATGTTAAAAAATTGTTTTTTATATTTTGAAACATAGAATCCATAATACAAAATATGTATTCTGAAACGTTTAATTCATAATGCATACATTTGTTCTAGATTTTGCGTTCCATAATACATATTTGTATTATAGAACTTCGAATCCAAAATAGAAAATATGTATTCAAAATTCTACATGCTGGAATACATATTTTGTATTTTTTAGTCTAGATTCTAAAATATAGTTATAATGAATTTTAATATTTATTTTAAATTTTTGTATTTCTTTTTTAATTGAAAATATGACATGATGTATTTAGGTGGTTATTGAATATAAAGATGCAATCGCAACGGCAGAGCAAAATATATGACGAAGTGGATTAATTATTTGACATGGATGAATCCAACATAATGAAGTTAATGGCATCTGAAGATGAATTGGTTGGAGGAGACTACATTCAACCATTTAGAACAAATAAGATAAGTGTAATTTCATTTATTACATTTGAAGACCTATGACACCTGATTGTGAAAATGTGTTGTATTTATGTAGGTATTTGGTATGTGAGATGACTTACTTCAATGGGTGTGTAAGGTGGTTTTTAGAATAGGTTTTGTAGTTTTCATATTGAGGTTTGACAAAGAAAATGAACAACAGGAAATGAAGACCTATGTGTTGTTAGGTTGTGAAAAGGGTGGTGAGCATGTGAAATATAGAAACGATTTGGAAGTGATTGTAACTAGTACAAGAAAGTATGATTGTCCTTTTAAATTGCAGGAAAACTAGTTGCCCATGGAGAAGGTTGGGTGTTAAGGGTAATATTGATAGTGATCGTTGTGGTTGTGTACTCATACGTACTCACGATATACCTTGTGGATATGAATTAGTGAAATATGACCTTAGTAGCATAACCTTAAATGTAGTTCATGTTATGTGAACTAGATTGAGCTTTTTTACATGTCATCATGCGATTCATCCTCTGAATTGCCTATTCAGAAAGAATTTGATCTTATTTTGAATTGTTTCAAAGAAAGAAGTTGGCATTGTAGGAAAAGTGACAATTAAGACCAAGTTGCGTGAAATAGCATGCCCAAACATGACCTCAATGTGCGCACCAGTGAATAAAGTAAAAAATAAGGGATCCAAAAAAGGCAAGCAAATAGATTGGTGAGATCTACAAAGTGTGACCCCTTATATGTTAAGCATGTCAATATCATTCATTCAATAAATGATAGTTCTTCTATGTGGAACTCAACCAAGGAGAGGGGAAAAATGACAGTCCCATTGACAGTTAAATTAATACCAATGTTGGACTAGTTTCGTCCTAGTACTCACCCTTACAAACATGATGTCATTGATGTCAAGGCTAATGGTCATTATGGTTATCGATCTATAGTTGCACTAGTGGGAATGAGGAAATATTCGTGGCCATTTGTCATAATGGATTTGTTTAAAGAAATTGGACCGTGGTGAGATGAATATGCTACATTGTTGGGTGGTTATGAATAGGTAGAGAAACTAAAAAGACCATTACTTATGGATGGGATGTTAACAATAAGTTATGACACACGTAACACATTTTTCCATATTATACGCAAAAATGATGACTCTCTAACTAACATTTTTGTCTTTGCAAGCTAGTGCAAACACACAAATTATGTTCGATATGAGATATGTGATTGCTAGCAAATACAATGTTGTTTTAGTGTGTTTATCATTGAAGAAAAATATCATCATATTCCCATTACGAAGTAAGTATCCCACGAATGTCAGTATGCATAGACTCATGTATAAAACATGTGCACAATTCACCTTTTGTTCAAGTATTTTCTAATGTCTGATTTAGTGTGTTTACATTTGTATTCTCAATTACTTGTCGATTACATTATATGATGGAAGTTGATGTGTATGAAATTGTAGGATGGTTGTCTCATACCAACTGTAAACATATTGTGGTCTACATACTGTTATGCAGAGGCTAAGTTATGGTCTTCATATTATGTTAATAGGATGCAAATGTTTACACAAATGTTAGGAGTTACATGCACCTATGTTAGTCTTACAGACGATTGACTCTATTCATGCACATTATTCATTTTATTGTTGTATATGACTTTGGGAATGAACACTCTTGGATTTTAGTATATGAATATATACTTAGTTTCTTTATTCACAAGTGTCTTTATATATATATATATATATATATATATATATATATATATATATATATATATATATATATATATATATATATTTTTATAT